>MDSZ01039161.1_pt1 | contig 17521 bp, 16 predicted proteins | sample 811201 | NCBI WGS metagenome assembly MDSZ01 (sample SAMN05326647, study PRJNA326480) | marine metagenome | isolation source: seawater | place: Indian Ocean: North | collected 2010
GCACATACCCAAATCCTTTTCTGCGACCAGACTCTCGTTCACCCCAGTAATTTTTCATATCAAGGAATCCGTCAGTCCATGCATAGAGCAATCGGCATTCCGTGGTATCCCAAACATAAGATAAGGTCTTTCCCAGGTTTACAGAGATGGCGGCGGGGACTCCATCGATTGGCAGGTAATTAGAATTCGATTCTTTTCCACTGGAAGGACTGTATTTTGGCGAAGTAAGACCTCTTGCGTGATTAGGCAAAACATCATCATAGTCGATCCCGATGGAGGGAACATAGGTTCTCAAAACCAATGGTTTTTCCATACTCCCCAAGGGTTTGTTGTCAAAAGTCAAATATCCGGTTTCCGAGTAGGTTTTTCCGATAGCTTGAGAAAATAAAAGCATCGAAGACAGATTAAGGAACAAGTTAAATTTGCCAGTTATGGAATGCATGGGTTTGAACATAACGATGAATCGATTGGTTCTAATTTATTGAATTACACATGTAAAGCTATGATCTATCGGATTATGGGAGAAATTTCCTGTCAGTTAGTAATTTTAATTATTTATATAATTTGACATAATCTTAAAAATGTTGTCAGCATAAGAGTATGTCTTACTATTCACAGAGTGATAAGGTACTCTTTGTGGATGATGAGCACTCCATTCTGAGTGGCTTCAAGTTGACTTTAGGCAGGGAGTTCAACTTGAGTTTTGCTTCTTCTGGACTCGAAGGACTTGAGGTTTATCGAAAGGAAGGGCCTTTTTCGGTCATGGTATTCGATTATATGATGCCAAATATGAATGGTGCGGAATTTCTTATGGAAGTTCGTAAATTCGATCAGGATGTAGTGGCAATTTTTCTTTCCGGTGCCACCAATTTTGAATCGGTCACGCATGCGGTAAAAAATGGAAAGGTTTTTCGTTTTCTTTCCAAGCCTTGTAGTGGGGAGGATTTGAAAGTGCACATACAGGAAGGATTACAGCATTTTCACACGATGCGAGTTTCAAATCAAATGCTTTGGGAAACTATGAATGGTACCATTCAAGAGATTACTTCTTTGTTAGCAGCAGCAAAGCCATTGTATTTTGGAAGAGCGGAGAGGGTAAAAAGGCTGGCTTCTCAATTAGCTAAAGAGTTGGGATTCAGCGAAACGGACCGTTTAGAGTTAGCAGTTACTATCTATTTTTTGCGCTTTTTGTCTTTACCGGAAGAAATACAAGAGAGATTTTATCATCTTCAGGAGTCAAATCCTGCTATTCTGCAGACTTTGAGTTTAATTTCATCAGATATTCAAGCCGCCTTGGAAAAAATTCCTAGGCTGAAAAGAGTCTTGGAAATTACTGGCATGATCGATCAGAATTATTCTTCTACCCCGAATCAGAATAAAGAGGTCGTAACTTTGGCCTCGATTATACGAATTGCTAAAAATTACGATGAAGCTGCAAGTTTAGGGCATGCCAGACCCGCAATTTTTGAATGGTTGTTGAAAAATCGAAATTCATATCTACCAGAGGGGCTCGAAGCATTGAGCAGAATTCGTAATTATTCAGATGGGGGTCCACAGGTACAGTTGGTCGAATTGCAGGAGTTGCAAAAAGGAATGCGAATTCAACAGGATTTGAGATTATCCAATGGATATTTGCTTGCTCCTAAGGGATCTGTAATCACTGATGCTTTCCTTTCCGTAATGAGAAATTATCGCTTCTCATACGCAAGCGATCCATTGCCTGAAAAAATCGATGTGATATTGGGATCAAGCTATTCTTAAAGGGGTAAGCTAAGTCTGTATTGATTTCAAGCGACATAGGTTGCAAATCCAAAAAATGTATGTATCGAATGCTTGATGTTTTTGCAGTATAGTTTCCTTCTTCTATTTTCCTTTTATCTTTTTTGCTCTGATGGATTAATCGGAAAGCAGCGAATAGCTGAGACCTTGCCATTACTGGACCCCGTTGACATACCCCAGACACTAGAAGATTTATGGGATGACTTTGATCCGAGAAAAGAACCGTTGGAGACCGAAGTGCTTCACGAATGGGAACAAGAAGATATTATTCTTAGAGTCTTACGATATCGTGTTGGAATCTTTAAGGGAAAGAAATCTATCATGGCGGGAATTTACGGCTTCCCTAAGGGTGGCGATAATTTACCAGGTTTGTTGCAAATACATGGCGGCGGTCAATATGCAGATTATAACGCACCTCTTATGAATGCAAAACGTGGTTACGCCACCTTATCGATCGCATGGGCGGGACGTATTTCAGCCCCTAATTATCGAGTTACTCCAAATGAAGTGAAACTTTTTTGGGATGGAAAAATCGATGACCCTAAATACAGACTCACAACGGACTGGGGAGCTTTGGATGCATATCATGCTCCCAGCCGATATGGGAAAGATGCTTTTCCTTCAATACCTGTGGCGGACTGGACTTTGGATTCGGTGGAGTCTCCTCGTAACAATGCATGGTTTTTGGTAACCTTAGGTGCTCGTAGGGGGCTAACTTTTTTGGAGAAGCAACCAGAAGTTAATCCCTCTAATCTTGGAGTTTACGGGCACTCGATGGGTGGGAAGCTGACTGTACTCACCTCTGGTTCCGACGACCGGGTAAAAGCGGCTGCTCCATCCTGTGGTGGAATAAGTGACCGATACAGTTCTAATTCCCTTCATTTATCTACGGTGAGTGATCCACCCAGTCTTCATAAGATTTCCTGCCCGATCGTGTTTCTTAGTCCTGCCAATGACTTTCATGGAAGAATTAACGATCTCCCAATTGCGATTTCAGAAATAAGGAGTGCGGAGTGGCGTGTAACTTGTTCTCCTCATCACAATCATCAAGATACTCCACCGTACGAGGTCGCGAGCCAATTGTGGTTCGATCAACACCTAAAGAAATCCTTTCGCTTTCCAGAAAGTCCAAAAATTTTCATTAGCCTTGATTCAGGCAATGACCCTTTGGCAACCATTGAAGTCGATGAGTCCAGACCCGTTTTATCGATCGATGTATTTTATTCCCAACAAGGACAAGTGGACGGCAAGAAAGACGATTCTCAAAATACAAAAAATCGTTTTTGGCACCATGCCGCGGTCACCAAAAAAGAAGGGAAATGGAAAGCTCGGCTACCAATCTTTTCGGTTGAAAAACCGCTTTGGGCCTATGCAAATATTCGGTACAAATTAAAAGATCCTGTAGAGGGAGCTGGTTATTATTACGGAAAATTCAAGGCGGATAGCTTCAATCTTTCTTCGTTGCCAGAATTAATTGGGCCGAAGAGATTAAAAAATTCGAAGTCGGCAGAGAATTTGAAACCAACTTTAATCATTGAGGATTTTCAGGAGAATTGGGAAAAGCATTGGTTTACCTATAAGCCAAATCAATGGGGAAGGAAAACGCATAAGATTTATGATCCAGTCTGGAAGGGACAAAAAGGGGCAAGACTAGTTTTTGAGGTACGGTCCAAGTCTGAAAACAAATTAGTCGTTGGCCTTGACTCTTATGTTTCTGAAATCAGTTTGAAAGGTGGGGCGAGTTGGGCATGCGTATCCCTTGAACCCGATGATTTTTGCGACCTGGATGGAAAAGCACTTTCTGGTTGGGAAAACCTGAAAGAATTACGATTTGAAGCCGAAGAGACCCTCCGCCCAAGGCGTGGGTCGAATGCGAAACCAAGGAGATTTGGTGCTAAATGGAAAGGTCCAGTTCCGGAATTTGCCAACCTACACTGGTCGTTCGAATAAAACTATTTGGTTGAGGCTTCCTTTTTAGCTTTCCACTCCTTATCTCTTTTGGATGCCTTCTTTCCCTGTTTGGGATCACCCAAGTCGCCACCTTTTTCAATCATTTCAGGGTAAGTCGAACTCCACCATTGTTCATAAGCCTTCGAAAGCCTTGCAACTAATTCTGGTTGCTGTTTTGTCAGATCATTTTTACACCCTGGATCATTTTTGACATCAAAGATCACCCATCGGTCCCTAGGACTTACTCCCCAGTGAAACTGGGCAGTTCCTCTAGAGTATACTTGATTGACTCCACCTCTCTCAATAATTCGAAGAGCTTGGCATTGGCTCATGTACTTTAAGCATTGCTCATTTCCGCAGTGATAACTTCGAAGCATCAAATGGTTTCCTTGCCTGACTCCTGCCATGGTGTATTTGTGAAGCTTGGCGAATCCGCTGGGCCACCGAGCGACATGATGAAATAAGACCCGATTCTTATGCCAATCCATCTTTGATTTTTTGCTCTCTAATAGTGGTACAAGACTGTAGCCGTCAAGCTTACCAGCCATATTTAAGGGGATTTTAACCCCGGCAAGTTCACAAAGTGTGGGCAAGACATCCAAGTGAGCAGTTAGATTTTCGAGAGTTCTGGGTTTCCATTTTCCAGGCCATCTCCAAAATGAGAAAGCACGCGTGCCTCCATGCCAAGCCGAGCATTTTGGGCCTCGCATGTGAGCGTTGTAGACATCAAGTCCTTCAGTTACTCCATTATCATTCACCATTATAAGAATCGTGTTTTGGTCTCGTCCGGTATCTTTAAGGAATTTCATAAGTCGACCAAGGTTGTGGTCAATGTTTTCGATCATAGCCAGATAAGTCGAATGAGTATCGTTTAATCCAGCCTTTCGAAATGGTTCGATGAATTTTTCGGGTGCGTCAAGGGGTGTGTGTGGAGAGTAGGTGGAAAGATAGCAAAAAAAGGGACGATCCTTGGCTTCTTCGATGAATACCATGGCTTCATTAAAGAATATGTCCTCCCGATATCCCTTGGTTTGAAAACGATTACGATTCCGAACAAAGGTGGTATCAAAGTGTTTAAGCGGTCCGGATTGGTTGGTAGAGCACCAATCAAACCCCCTTTTTTCCGGGCCAGGTTTGTTTCCTAAGTGCCATTTACCGATAAAGCCGGAGAGATAACCAACGCTTTTCAATAGCTCAGGAACCAGAACAGCACTCTCGTGTAATTGCTGTCTTGGAATGATGGTATGGGTTACTCCATTTCTGAACTCATGCATACCGGTTAATAAAGCTGCCCGGGTAGGGGAGCAGGATGGGCTGACATAGAAATTATCAAAGCTCACGCTTTCAGATCTTAATCGATTTATGTTTGGGGTTTTTAAATAAGGATGTCCGTGAGCGTTTACATCACCGTAGCCTTGATCATCTGTTAGAATGAAGATGAAATTCGGTTTGTTATTCGAGAGTAGAATGTTGGGGCAGATAGATAGTGCGAGGGAGATAAGGAGCGATTTCATGTCAAAAGAATTAATTTTCTTTTATTCTAGGGTTTTAAGTGGCTCATCTGGCAATGTAAAAATCTCATTGCCAAGCTGACTTTTAAGTTGCTGATGGATTTAGCAAAAGGCAAGATTACGATCACCTGAAACGATGAAACTAAACCCCTTTGCATTGATCAGTTTTTTTCTTTCCGTTTTAACTCTTTTTTCGTCAGACTGGTCAAGTCGTCCTAATGTTGTCTTAATTTTAGTTGATGATCTGGGTTGGCAGGATGTAGGATGCTATGACATTGATGAACCTACGCCAATGGAGACACCCCATATTGACTCTTTGGCAAAAAAAGGGGTTCAATTTTGGCAGGGATATTCACCGGCCCCCACATGCGCTCCGACTCGTTGTTCAATCATTAGCGGTAGGCATCCGGCGGTTTTACAAAAGACCCATGTGGTAGGGGGAAATCCTCCAACTCCTTACAATAAGACCGCTCATCCGGTAATGGATCCATGGTATAGCGGCAGATTAAAGTTGGAGGAAGTAACCATTGCTGAAGCATTAAAAATGAATGGATATGTTTCTGGACATACTGGGAAATGGCACATGGCGATCGATCACAACGCTTTTCCTCAACCAGAGGATCAAGGATTCAATTTTACCCGTCATCACCTCGGTGCGAGTGCGGCAATGCGTCCACATCGACTAACTGGCTTCGCTAGTATTGAAGAGAATGATCCATACAAACTGGATGAAAAAGGTTTTCCCAAGGATCAAATGACTCTTGATGCTCTTGATTTTATGAAGGCAAATAAGGACAAGCCCTTCTTTCTTTACTATGCGTCTTGGTTGGTGCATACCCCCATCCATAGCAGGAGCAAAGCATTGCTTGAAAAGTATTGTAAGAAACTTGGACTTGATTACCCGAGTAATCCGACAGGTTGGTCTCTGCAAGGACAGAAGAATCCTTATTACTGTGCTATGGTCGAGATGCTTGATTACTATGTCGGGCAAATCATTGCCTATTTGGAAAATACCCCGGATCCCCGGCGTCCCGGTCATTTCCTAATCAGCAATACTTATGTTATCTTTACTTCTGATAATGGAGGCATGGAACGTGTTCCAGGTGAGGTTATTACCGACAACTTTCCCTTGGACAGAGGGAAAATTAATGCCAAAGAGGGTGGGGTAAGGGTACCCCTGATTATTACCGGGCCAACGATCCCCCCTGGACAGGAGAGTCATGTTATGGTTAACGGCCTTGATTTTTACCCAACGATCTTGAGCTGGACGGGAACGAAAAAGCCAAAAAATCTAAACCTCGATGGCTCCGACCTTTCCGAACTTTTGCATAAGCACCCGAGAAACCCCGATCTTGTGAAAGACAACAATGGAAATCCTAGAAATTCTATGGTTTGGCATTTTCCTCATGGCGTTGCCCAGCAATCAACGATTCGGATGGATGGGTGGAAATTAATCAAGAACTGGATGCCTGGTCGCCCAGAGTTCGAACTTTATCAATTGCATGAAGAATCCGCCAAACAACTCAAAGGGGGTCGTAAGGAATTGTTTCGCAGGATGAGGGCTATGGAAAAAAGAGTTGATATCGAGGAATCGAACAACTTGGCGGAAAAAATGCCCGAACGGGTCGAGGTGATGAGCAAGGAATTATTTCGCAGGCTAGATGCGATGAATGCGTCCTATCCCTATTTCAACCCTTTTTACAAGGGTTCCATTGATGGAAAAGACCAAATTTGTGTAGTGGTGAAACAGGGTCAAAAGGAAAACGAAGTATGGGCTGAGTTTAAGGAAAATGGAAGTAAGGTCAAAAAAGCTCAAATTCTCTACACCCTAAATGGCGGAGAGAGAAGTGAAGAGTGGTATGTTGGTCAGGCTTTGGTAAGTGGGAATAAAATTACAGCTAAATTGCCCAAAGAAAGTACGCATTATTTCTTTAACTTGGTGGACGAAAAGAATTTTTTGGTCTCTTTCCCTGTCCCGATGGACATGTTATCCGCTGGCAAAACTCGACCCAAAGGATTGTACTCCCAAGATGCACTAGTTTTTAAGAACTAATGATAAATCTCTAGATGCCGTGTGAGGCCAAAAAAAACGCCACATTCATGTGGCGTTTTTTGGCTTTTAAACACAAACTAAACTGAAACAAATTAACTGATGTTAAAAGGATAGACTGGGAGAAGCTTTAAAACGTTCAAAAAAAAGAAAATTTTCTTTCAACTCCACTCCAACATTCTCTGAATCGGAGCTTTTGCCTTTTCAATTAGATCATCATTCATTTTGATTTCAGGCGATCCTAATTTAAGACAGTCAAGAAGTTTGGGTAAAGTATTCATCTTCATGAAGCGGCAGTCATTACAGGCGCAATGACCGGTCGGGCCAGCAACGAAAGTCTTATCAGGAAGCTCACGGGTGAGGCGATGCATCATTCCACTCTCGGTCAAAATGATAAAAGTATCGGCAGGATTACTTTGGCAAAACGACACCATTTTTTCAGTACTGCATACTTCATCCGCCATTTCCCGAACTGAATCGATGCACTCTGGATGGGCAACGACTGGTGCCTCCGGGTATTCCAACCTGCAACGCTCAATGGATTCCTTTGTAAACAGAACATGGGCATAGCAACTACCTGGCCAGAGTTGCATATTTCTTCCGGTCTGTCCAATTACCCACTGGCCAAGATTTTGATCCGGTACGAAGAGAATTTCACGATCTTTGGGAACTTGTTCAACGATTTTTACCGCATTTCCACTGGTACAGATAACATCGCTTAGAGCTTTTACCCCGGCTGAGCAATTGACATAAGCCACGACATAAAGTTCGGGATTCTTCTCCTTATAGTTGGCAAGTTGTTCTGCAGGACAGGAGTCGGAAAGGGAGCATCCGGCGTCCAGGTCAGGAAGCAGGACGGTTTTACCCGGATTTAGAATCTTGGCAGTCTCAGCCATAAAATGTACCCCGCAAAACACAATGACTTCGGCATCGGTTTCAGCGGCTTGGCGTGCGAGTCCAAGCGAATCACCAACATAATCAGCGACTTGCTGGATTGGATCGACTTGATAATTGTGGCAAAGAAGAATGGCGTTTTTTTCTTCTTTTAACCTAAGTATTTCCTCCTGTTGGGCATTCAGTTGATTGCTTTCCTTGTAACGAAAAACTTGAAGAGTAGGAGGTATGGATTCGGTCTCAACCATTGGAAGAATTAAACAGAGATTCTGGAACAGCTTCCTTTTTTCTTAAATTGGGGGCATTCGGCATGTACTTGTAACCGCTGATCCTTCACATCAAGTCCCAGTTTTTCAGATACATTTTTTCCGTACCATTCCATAAAGGGAGCGTCGATATCGAAGATTTTTTCGCAATTCGAACAGATAACCTGAGCTTTGAAGGTCTCGGAGGAGCCATTGAGGGCATAAAATTTGTTATCCTGACCCACATCGATTTTACGGATGACACCGCTTTCTACAAGCAGAGGCAAGCATCGGTACACCGTTGCCCTAGAAACCGTATCATCCAAACTTTGTGCATCTTTTAAGAGTTGTTCTGCGGTGAAATGACCAGATTGTTTGAAAAGTGCTTCAAAAACACCTTTTCTCTGACCAGTCATGCGCAGTCCTTTGCTCATCAAAAAATCTGAGAAACTTTCTAATCTTTCGTTTCTAATCCTGACCATATTTTTTTTACTATCTACACAATAAAGATGGGTCAATCTTATTGAGACTATGTTGAGATTAATTGGTGTGTTTACAAATCAAAAGGAGAATTCTACAATAAACTAAATATGGCGATTAAAGTAAATGATCATGTTATTCCGGATTGGGCAATTGAGGGACAAGCCCAGTCTCTCTTTCAAAGTTTGGCGGAAAAAATGGCGGGGAAACCGCGCGAAGTAATTCAGATGGCGGCCATTGACTTGGCGAAAGACCGGCTTATCGATCAGACACTCATGTCAAGAGAAAGCCAAAAGAGGGATTATAAGGTGGATGCGGTAGAGGTAAGTAAACAGATGAAGCAATGGATTCGGCAAAATGGTGGAAAAAAGGCTTTCGAAAAAGGAAATCATCCAGTGATCAAGGATAAGGAGAGCCTGCGGAAAGAAATTACTAATCAAATAAGATTCAATATGCTTTTGGAGGAAGAGTCCAAATGTGAACCGGTTTCTGAAGAAGAGGCGAGGAAATATTATGATTCTCGTCCAGAGCTATTTAAGACGGAAGAAACAGTAACGGCATCACATTTGTTGAAAAAAGCATCTACGGAGGAAGAGTTTGCTCAAGCGAAAAAAGTAATTCTGGAAATTCGTGATAAAATAGAAAAAGGAGATGAATTCGTCGACTGGGTAAGGAAAGAATCGGATGATTCTGGAAATGACGGGAATCTCGGAGAGTTTGGACGGGGGCGAATGGTTCCAGAATTTGAGAAAGCCGCCTTTTCTATGAATTCGGGTGAATTAAGTGAACCAGTTCGAACGCAATTCGGATGGCATTTGATTTTAGTTAAAGACCGCAAAACTGGAACTTTAACCTCATTTGATGAAGTGAAACAGAAAGTGAAGGATTATCTAACCGAAAGAAGGAAGGATACGAAATTCGATGCATTCTTAGACCAACTTAAGAAAGAGGCTTCGATTGAGGAAGTTTCGGGAATCTAGGCTAAGCTTTTACATACTCCAAACCATTTAAAATCTTCAGGGTACTTTTCGATTTGTTTAGTGCATAAAGGTGAAAACCTGGACAACCCCAATCCATCAACTCCTTAATTTGTTTTAATGCCCAATCGGATCCAACTTCCGGTTGAGTGAATTCTGGAGACTTAACGAGATTTTGTTCCAACTCGGGGGGGAGGGAAGCTTCACACATTTTGCAAAATCTCTGAACTTGTCCGATGGATAATACGGGTAACAACCCAGGAAGGATCGGAACATTAATACCAGTTTTCTTACATTGATCGACGAATTGAAAAAAAGTTTGGTTGTCAAAAAATAATTGGGTGGTGATAAAATCTGCACCCGCTTCAACCTTCGTTTTAAGGTTTTGCAAATCTAGGTTCATGTCGGTTGCTTCCGGGTGCTTTTCCGGATAACCACCGACTCCAATTCCGAAATGAGGAAAGTATTCACGAATGAGAGCGACGAGATCTGAGGCATAGGAGAACCCACCTTCCACTGCACTGAATTTGGTTTCGCCTTTAGGAGGATCTCCGCGAAGTGCCATGATATTACAGAAACCAGCATCCGCAAAGTCCTCCAGAATAGATAGAAGCTCGTCTCTTGTGTGTCCTACACAAGTCAAGTGGGGCATCACCTCATATCCATGCTCCTGTTGAAGAAGTTTTGCATATCGCATAGTGGTTTCACGGGTACCACCACCTGCTCCGTAAGTTATGGAAACGAAATCCGGTTCAAAAGGCTGAATTACAGAGGCAGTCTCAAGCATTCGTTTTCCGCCTTCATCATTTTTCGGAGGAAAAAATTCTACTGAAAAAAGCTTCTTTTCACTTTTGAAAATTTTCCCAATAGACATTCCCTTTCTCATAAACATATCAACATATCATGATATGTTGATATGTTCAAGTGGAAATGCCTGAGTCTAAAACCGGATGCGAGAACTAATCAGGAGATTTTTTACCGAGGTCAAATATTTCTCGACTCTTTTTTGCGGGCTCATCGCTTGGGCTTTTTCAAGCAAATCAACAGCTTTTTGGTATTTCTGGTACGAAACCAACATTCTTGCATATTCAACTAATGCTTGTACTTCTTGATCTGGATCTTTTTGAGCTCTTTGGAATCGGATTTCTGCCTCTACAAATTCATCATTTTTCCAAGCTAGTTGACCTAGAAGGAAGTGAATTTTTCCATCAAGAGGAAAGTTTTTGGATAATTCAACTAAAATGGACGAAGCCTCAGGGTCTTTCCCAGTTGCCCTCAGAACCTCAGCTTGTAAAAGTTTGATTTGCTTTTCATCTTCGACAGAAAAACCCATTCCAAAATTCTTTTCGATTTTATCTAAGTAAGAAAATCCATCCAAATAAGAGCCTCGGTTGATTAGAATTCTTGCAACGCGTATGTAATTTTTAAGTGGTAGTTTTTGTTGGTTTTGAATAGCTTCCTCATAAACTTTTAAAGACTGGTCATACAGTTCGAGGTTGTGGTAGAGGTCCCCGAGAATCAGAAAGTCTAATGGTTTCAACTTTTTCATCCTCCTAAGAGTTTCGAGGGCAACCGTAGCCTCTTTTTCCTTATTTAATGACTGTAGAACCTGAGCCCTTGCACGGTTACAAAATGCATCATTTGGATCTTTATCCAAAAGTTCGTTCAACAGGGCCAGTGCCTCTTGGAAGCGTTCGGTGTAAAGAAAACAATTAACCAATCCATTGCGGGCATCCTTACTTTCGGGGAGTAGGAGCAATGCCATACGGTAGGCATTTTCAGCGGAAAGAAATCGCCCTAAACTCAGATGGCAATAGCCCAAGGCGACATAAGTAACTCCGTCGCCATCTCCAAGAGAAATCGCTTTGGTCAGACTTCTGGAAGCAGGTTCAAGGTTTCCGAGATTCAGCTGTACCAAACCGAGATTTTTATGAGCCCGAAGAAAATCAGGGAACTTTTTTATAGCGTTTTGATAAGCTTTCACGGCGGCCGTCAGTCTTCCGTTCTGGTAGTACATGGTACCCAATGCGTAATCCAATGCCGGACTACTTTTCTCATCCACTTTATTCTCCAAATATTCGATGGCCTCACCCAGTTGGTTTTCGGCTTTCGCAACTACTTCGGCTAAAACGGATTGTTCGGTTTTGCTTATTCTGGGCTCGATTTCACTACGAAATCCGTAGTCTCCCATGAAGCTCTTTACAAAGGATGGATTGTTCCAGAAATCCCGTGTCAATTCTGGTTTTGGTGGCAGAGCCAAAACAAAATGAGAGTAAAAAAATAATATGAGTACGAACAACTTCATTATTTTAAGAGAGTAAAGCGAACTGGAAGATAAAATTGTACCTTTACCACTTCTCCATTTCTGCGCGGTGGTTCATAGACAGAATTCTCCGCTGCTTCACGAGATGGTCCGACGAAGTCTGGATGGGTACTGGAGACGACTTCTAAAACATTTACTCGCCCCTTCTCGTCGATCTGAATCAGCAGTCGAACTTCCCCCTCCAATCCAAGCCTCTTTAAGTTGGAGGGATAGCGCAATCTACCCCTTTTTAGAACCGATGGATTCCTGTCTAGATCATGTAGGTCGAAAACCAGATCTTTCCCAAATCCCTCTGGAATGGGATTGAAGCCAGCTAAAGAAAAAGCGGCTTTAAAGTCCCCCGGACCAACATCCAGACTAACATTAACTGATCTTGTATCCAATTTAACTATGGGTTCATCGATCTTTAGTTCAGGCATTTTTCTTGCGGCTAATTCTTCAACGGTTTTTTCCATTTGAGTCTTCGGTAGAGGTGGAGGAGTGAAAGGATTAACATCTACCTTCCGCACCTCCCATTTTTCACTACGTATGGATTCAGATAATGGAAGGAGCCCAAATAAAATGAGTGAGGTGAGAATGGACAAAAGTAGACTTATCTTTTGTGAACCCTGAATCTTTTCGGACTCGACTCCAGGAATACCTTCGAAGTTTTCATTTTGCTTCCTCATCTTATTAATGGTGTCAACTTGACCGCTTTCGCTCCTCCAAGCATCGCTTGGTCCACTACCTGAGTTGCTAGCCCAGCTCTTGAGCCGGGTGAAACACGCACAGAAATCGAGGCTTTGGAATCGGTATCTGCAGTACGAACGAGGGGTGCAATTTCTTCTATGCTGATGGCAGTTCCATTGTGTAGGACCCGACCGGAAGGGGAAAGTTCGAAGGAAAGGGGAGGAGTGATTTTGGAAACAGGATTGGATGTGTCCTTATATTTTGTAGTTATTCCGATCTCATTCACAAACGATGTCGCAACGATGAAGAAAATCAGTAGAATAAAAACCATATCGATTAAAGGTGAAACATTGATTTCAGCTTGTTCGGATGGAGAAATCTGTGCCCTTTTTTTCATTCCTGTTTTCGAGTGGCAATGGAAACGGAGGGAGTAATCTTTCTGGACTCTTGAATCATGCGAGCAAGAAGAGCAGCATCAGCCCATCGATCGGACTGAATCACAACTGGTTTATTTCGATCTTTACTGCTTCTTTCGATCAAAACTGGAATTTGTTCCAATTGTATTTCCTCACCTCCATGAAAAATTTTATCCTCATTGGATAAGGCGAACAATATGGAGTTCCGCATGAGGGATTCTGCAGTTTGTGCCTTCGGACGAACGACTTCAACTCCTGGAAGACTAACGAAGGTGGCTGATACAATAAAGAATATCAGAAGAATGAAGACAACGTCAATGAGAGGTGAGACATTGATTGACCCATCTTCCTGATCTTCTAAGGATTTCGATCTTCCGTAAAGTCTCATCAGGATAGGGCGACGGGGCGAACTTGGCGAATGGACAAGCTCTCCAGTCTATTGATGCAATGCAACCAGTCTTTTTTCTGTCTTTGCAGTATGTGAATGATTGCAATTGCGGGTATGGCTACTAGTAATCCGGCTTGAGTAGTAATCAGTGCCTGTGAAATCCCACCAGCGACCAAATCCATCTTGTAACTGTCTTGCATGCTAAGACCATTAAAAGTTTGTAGCATTCCAATGACTGTTCCAAGCAGACCAATCAAGGGAGAAGCACTGGCCAAGACCAGTAGGAATTTGATGCGTCGGCTTAGGTAGGAAGCATCTGCAATCCTGACCTGTTCGAAACGACGATGGGTTTCCTTTGGATTGTCATGCTCTGCAATACAGTATCGAATGATTCGGTCAACCTTTCCACCACCCTGGAAAGCACCCCATCTTTCTCTGGGAAAAGCCTTAAGGTCTGTAGGGATTACACTTCTTAATCGAATCCAAAGTTCGAAGGCAACATAGTAGGTGTAAAGCGACAGACAGCCGATGACCGGCATTAAGGAACCTCCTTTTTGCCAAATATTTACCGCATTAGTCCAGAATTCAAGCAGGGGGGTCATCTTGCTGAAGATCAGATTCTTTGAGTAATGGTTCATTCCTTTTCAAATGCACCAACCGGGCGGCAAAAGCTTCTAGTTTTGAAATTACACCCTGCAATCTCCGAGTAAGAAGAGCATGGGCAATGAGAGAAGGAATTGCGGTAATCAGCCCAAATTTAGTAGTCACCAAAGCCTCGGAAATCCCTCTTGCGAGTTCGCTGTTCTCGGGGTTAGCAAAATTGGTAATCTGACGAAATACATCGATCATTCCAGTAACAGTGCCGAGCAGTCCCAAAAGCGGAGCGGTTGCAGCAGTAACTGCAATCAAGGGAAGGGCTTTTTCCAAACGAACTTGAAAGTCAATGATTTGCTCATAGAGGATTTCTTCCAGAATTTCCGGCTTATTACCTTGGTAGCTATGTGCGGTTTTTCTAAGAATTTCAAAGGGTCCCCTGAAGGAACCTTCCAACTTTGCTTTTCCTTGGTAAGTTGGTACATCAAGAATTTGGAAGGCTTTGTAAATCGCAATAACTAAGGAGAGCGCGGCAAAAAACAAAATCGGATAAATCCAAATTCCACCCGTTTGTAATTCTTCCAATAAACTAAGTTCTCCTACCTCCATGACGAAGGCTTTTCCCAGACTTGGGTCTAGAGGAATGTAGGAGATGGAATCTGGTTCAACCGAAAAAGCGGTTTGTATCATTTGACTGGTATTTTCAGACATCTTGACGATACGAGAAGGCTGAGATTTCTTTACAGACTCAGAAGAAATCTCAGTAGAGGAAAAGGACTCATTTTGAAAAGCTTTTTCCACGAAACCTGCACTTCCATCTACACCTGAGAACAGGGTGACCGGTCCTAATGACCAGAAAGTTCCCTCTTCCCGAATTCCTTCTGGTGGAACGATTGCATTTCCCTTAAATGCTATTCCCCCAGCGTTTTGTTTGCTTGCCTGGATACTAAGTTGAAGAATTTGAAGATACGCCTCCATAGACTCATCGAGTGCAGCGGAGTCGATCTGAAGAGATTTAGACATGGAATCATTCCAAAGTATTTGTTCGGCCGGAGGAATTCCCTGCCTCCAACTACGGGCGTAGTCTTTGAGAAGACGGAGGGAGGATTCAAGCTCTCGCTCATTTTCCTGTACTTCTTCTTTAAGCTGAAGTAAGTTAGCATCCCGATTGTCACGCAGACGGAGAAGTCGGTCCAATTCCTCTCTTTTTTGCTTTGCTTCACGCTCTTGGGATGCGACTTTTTGAGCAATCGGAATTTTTTCGTTTTCAATCCGCTTGCGAATTTCTGCTAATCTTACGGTTGCATTCTCTAAGTCCTTTCGAGCAGTAGAGCGAACTTGTTGCATCTCTTGGGCGAGTAAATTCCAAGAATGAAGGAACACTCCAATAGCCAGGAAAATGAAAACATTTCTCATCGATTTACGATAGATGGGACAGGAAGTGGTAATTCAAGAAAGCGTGGCATTGCCCGATTATTCATCATCTGTAGACCCGTGGTAACTTCCTGTGCAATTTCGTCTCTTCGATTCCATTTCCATCCCGATTTTGTGGGACGACCGTAACCTGCAACCGTTCCGGATTCATTAACGAAATAAGCGATTCCCAAACCAAAATATAAAACCATAAATTCGCGCGATTGATCGTTATTGAGAGTGAACTCTTGGCGCTCGAGAGTCACGCTTCGATGAAAGATATGAATGGCTTGCAGTAATGAAACGATAGTCTCCACTCTTTGTCGGAGTGTTAAACGGCTTTTAGTTGGAACTGAACCAAGCTTTTCTCGGAAAGGTGATAGCCTTTCTGCTAAAGGAGTGGGAAGAAAGGAAAAGAATTCATTCAGCTGACCTTCGATTTTTTGCAGGCTACGAAAAAGTGCTTGTGTGGTCTGCTCGGCTTTTTGCTTTCTAACCGTCAAATCACTTCTCTGCTTGGCTGCTCCGCTAGCTTGTTCCTCTGATATGGCAAGTTTACTATCCAGTTCGGAAATCTCTCTGCTTAATGCATCCTGAAGGTCAAGCAAAGCGGCTTTCTCAATATTCCATTGCGAGGATTCCTCAGAAATCAGTTGCTCTGTATCGATCCATCCCTCAATGATTTGTTGAGTTTCTTTGATCTGTGAAAAGAGAGTTGTGGATCCAGTGACTAACAGAAGGTACCACACCATCAATAATGAACGCTTGAACATAAGCAGACTATCTTACAGGAAATGTTAAAAATGAAAAGTCTTTTTGAGACTGAATCTCAATAAGAGTGTTTTAGGAAGTTTTTGCTTCAAATAAAAATAAGTTTAAGGAGCAAGCAGACGGCGAAGGGTTTCGTCAACAAGCTGGGGATTTGCCTGTCCTCTTGTGGCTTTCATAACCGCACCTTTAAGAGCGTTGATGGCTCCTTCCTTTCCCCCCTTGAATTTCTCAGCTGCGTCCGGATCATCAGAAATGGCCTGAGAGCAAAGAGCTTCAATTTCATTTCCATCGGATTTCATTTCCAATCCCTTATCTTTGATTAAATCCTTTGCTGATTTTCCAACTGCAAACATTTCAGGAAAAAGTTCTTTTGCGACATTATTGGATATCGTTCCGTCTTCAATTAAGTTGACCAATTCAGCCAAATTTTCGGGAGGTACTTTGCAGGTTTCAATGGTGATCAATTCACAATCTGCATCTTTATTATCGTTCTTCTGCCCCAATTCACGAAGTAAATCATTGACCACCCAGTTTGCAACTTTAACAGGTACTGTGGTTAAATCAGCTGCTGCCTCGAAATATTCACAAAGAGGACGATCACCACAAAGAGCAGAAGTAGAAGAGTAGGGCAGCTTCATTTCCGATTGGTATCTTCTTTGCTTATCAAATGGTTTTTCGGGCAATTCGGATGAAATTCGATGAACCCAATCTGGTTCAATTCGAACCGGCATAAGATCCGGGTCTGGAAAGTAACGGTAATCGTGAGCCATTTCCTTTGTTCTCATTGAAGTAGTGTACTTCTGCTCCGGGTTCCACCTTCTGGTTTCTTGAATAATGGTCTCTCCTTGTTCGAGGGCTTTGGTTTGACGACGGATTTCATACTCTACACCGTTTCGGACACCAGAGATGGTATTAAGGTTTTTGATCTCTACTTTTGTACCAAGCTCTTTTGAACCGACGGGACGAACACTTATGTTTGCATCACAACGTAATTGGCCTTTTTCCATGTCACAGTCTGAGATTTCAGCGGAAACCAATGAATTTCTCAAAGAATTCAAGTA
>MDSZ01056134.1_pt1 | contig 17519 bp, 16 predicted proteins | sample 811201 | NCBI WGS metagenome assembly MDSZ01 (sample SAMN05326647, study PRJNA326480) | marine metagenome | isolation source: seawater | place: Indian Ocean: North | collected 2010
ATTCTTTCATACATGTCTTGAGCAGATTTCTGAGCCTGCCATGGATTCCATCCTAACTGATGAGATTCGATCCATTTCTTTTGCATTGAATAGGTTCCTTCTACAACTCGCTGAACAGTTTCCCACCACATTTCATTTTTACCATTTTCTTTAATTCTTGAATATGTTCTCATATAAACTAATTCACCGAGACCATTAAAACCAAAAGGTGCTTTTTTATTTTTAAATTTTTCTACAAATGCCGGTGACAGCGTAAAGTTCTCACTCATAATATTTCCTTCTATATTTTATTCATTGGGTTGCGGATCATCCATAACTTTTTCAAAATCGTCATAACGCTTTTTAAGTAGCTTTCTAACATATTCATTTCCGTTTTTCATTTTATTTTGAACTTGAACGCCGTTTCCGCTTCCGGCCTCATAAACATCGATTTGCCCATTTGACGTATTCATTGTAGTTGGAAAAGTCAATCCATCGGGACCAAATCTATTCTTAATTATATGAACTCTGCCGGTATTAGCGACCTTATCTTCGATTTTTCTGGATAAACTCATAACAAAATCTGCTGTCATAATTTTATTATAAGATTCAGCAATTTTTTCAGCACCTATTGTTTCAGCATCAATACTTGATCGATTTGATTGTGATGCTGTCCATACAGGAACATCAAATTCACCGCTTAATCCTCTTAAATCCTCATAAATAGTTCCAAGTTGATGTCTGACTTCACCATGACCTGAAGAATCAGTTAATAAATCCGCATAATCAACAAGTATAACGTCAGGATGATGTCCAAGTAATTCAGCAGTCTTTAAATGAGTAAACATTGTTTGAACAGTTGCAGACTTAGAAGGCCAATACTTAATAAGCAATTCACCTTTTACTTGATTTTTAATCATCTGTTTTACTTTATCTTTTTGCTCTTTTATTTGTGACGTTTCTAATCGTGAAAAGATTGCAGCATATCTTAGTCCGACATAAGCTTGATTTAATTCTAATGTATAATGCATAACATTTTTTCCTGCACGTAATGCATTTGCTCCTATAGCTTGTAACAGCCAACTCTTTCCAATACCTGAAGGTGCAACAACAATTCCTAATTCACCACCAGCAAGTCCACCGTCTGTTATTCCATCAACTGCATCAAAGCCTGTGGATACTGTTGATCTTGAAACATCTTCTAATATTGAATCAAATTCTTCTACGTAATTTAATCCTATGTCTCGTCTTGTTCCTGCACGTAAAGCATTATCAACAACTCTTTTTATTTCATCATATCTTTGTTGTTGTAATAAATCTACAGATTTCATAATAGCTTGTTTAAGTTCTTGATTTTTACAAAATTCAAGAGTTTCATCTTTAACAAATTGTAAATCAGTAGCTTTAATATACTTCATTACTTGTCTAAGTTCATCGACAATAGCATCTTTTAAAATATCACTCTTGACAGAGTTCATTCTTACTTTTAAACTGTCGAGTGTTGGAACTGATTTGTATTCATAAAAATATGATTTGATTTCTTTAACAATCCACTGCTTGGCTTCAGTATCAAGTTGTTCAGGTTGAATCATATCATAGATTGTTTGTATGAATTCATCATCAACTAATAAACACGTTATAACTTTTGTTTGAAAACTAGTTCCAAACTTTTGTAATGAATCAGCTACTGGAGGCATTTGCAATTACCAAGTCTAAAGTGTTAAAAGTATCTTGAAGCCATACATCAGGATTTTTTATTGATTGATTTATTTTATCTTCCATAAACATTGTATGTAACTTGTATTTTGTTAATCTATTTGGAACAGAATTGACTATTTCCATAATAGTAGATCTTGCACTTCCAGATATATCTACATCTTTAAGTTGCATTAATCTATAATTTCTATCGAGTATTTCTTTGTGTTCAGTAAAACCAGATTGCGTAAGAAAGTCTTCAATATTATTTATTTCGTTGTCTTTTAAAAAAGGCATTTTTTTCAATATTGTTTTTCTACCATATCCTCTTATTCCAGGAATATTATCAGATTTATCTCCATCTACTATTCTATAGAAAATTAAGTTTTCTGAAAGCATTTCAAATTCTGTTTCAACTTTTGTTCTATCATATAAGACTTTCTTAGTCGGTGACCATACATTTACTCTGTCATTGACTAGTTGTAAAAAATCTTTATCAGAAGACATTATAGTAATCCTAGAATCACTTAAGAGGGAGTTTGTAATGTAGCCAATAGTATCGTCTGCTTCGATATTGGGGATAGTTATTGTTGTAACTGGTAAATAAGAAAGGTATTCTCCTAATCGTTTTATTTGTCGACTTAAGCTTTCTTGATCATTTTCATTGTCCATTCCCTGAAATCTATGTGGACGTTTAGGCGGTTTTCGTTTGTCTTTGTATCCTGAATAAATTTTTCTTCTTCGTTGACTTCCACCAGGACCATCAAATGCTATTATAACTCTTGATGGTTTTAATGTTCTTATTGCAAGACCTACACTTTGTAAAAAGCCTAACATTCCTCCGATATGATCTCCATCCGAGTTAGTCGCAGGGGAGGCCGACCAAGCTCGGATGAAGTTGTTCAGACCATCAACGACAAGTACATGTTCATCTAGAGTAGATGATACATTTACATGTGAATCGATCTGTTTTAGAATGTCAGCGTAGCGCTTAAGCATCTTCGTTGATCACTTCATCTGTGAATTCAACGTCATCGATGCCTCTATTTTCCTGATATTCAAGAATATATTCTTTGGCTATAAGATCATAAAGATGAGCTTTTAAATCAGGATCTTCATTTAACATGTTTACAAAGTCTTTAGATTGAAATTTCTTGTCTTCACCTTTGTAGTTAATAGTCCACCATGATCCACCAACTTTAGCGTGACCAAGAGACTTAAGAACTTGTAACCATCCACCTTCATCGTCAATACCTCTATCGAAATACATATCATAATCAGATGATCTCATAGGAGGCCCAATACGATTTTTTATTACCTGTGCTCTACATTTTACACCGATAATATTTTTCTCTTTATCTTTTATTTGACCCATATTTTTGAGTCTTATTCTTGTTGATGAATGAAAAGGTAAAGCAAGTCCACCACTTGTGGTATAAGGATCACCAAACATAACACCTAATTTTTGTCTTAGCTGATTGGTGAATACAAGAGTGATTTTATGTCGGCCGATCATTTGTGTTAATTTTCTCATGGCTTTTGAAATAATAAGAGCTTTAGTTGTAGCCCAACCATCTTTACCATAATCTGATTCCATTTCAACTTCAGTTGAAGCGGCAGCAAGACTATCAACGAGTATAGTTACCATTTTATCTTTATCAGATTCTCTAACTTTTAACACAATATCTTCAATTGATTGAAAAATTTGCTCAACAGTTTCTATATGAAGATAAAGAAGATTAGGAACGTCACAACCAATAGCTTCTAAAAATTGTCTACTAACGGCAGTTTCTGTATCAATATAAACAGCAACACCACCTTGCTTTTGAGTTTCTGCAAGTATATGAGCTCCAAGTAAAGATTTACCGGTAGAAGATAATCCATTTATTTCTGTTATTCTTCCAACAGCAATTCCACCATCTTTTTGATTTGATATTGCTAAATCAAGCATAGATGAACCTGTTGATATAAAATCTGTTACATCGGTTGGTGTTGAATGCTTTCCATCTAAAAAATATGCAACTTTTTGACCTTTAAATTTACTATTCAGTGAATCTGCTAAATCCAGAGCCAATGAATCCTTATTCTTTTTTGCCATAATATTCCCCTAGTATAGCGAGGCTCACAAAGAGCCTCGCTTTGTGTTTCTTATTTTAGTTATTAAAAAGATCGTCAAATGCGGATGATACGTCTTCAACTTTCTCAGCTTTTGCAGGTGTTTTTACTGCAGTCATATTCATATCACTATCTGAAACATCAGATTCTTGATTTAGAAAGTTATTAAGTACCTCTTTCAAATCATCATAAGATTGTTCTTGATAAATCTCAGTGATTTGTTTTTGAGTATCTTTTATTGTTTTCATAACCTCAGGTTCTTCTGTGACTGGTGTTTGATTAGGTTTAGCACGAACAGCTGTCATAGGAAATGACTTACCAGTTTCTTCTTTAGTTTTAAACTCAACCACAATATCTCTTCCACTTACAGGATCAGTAATATCACCGTAATCTGGATCTGCGATTATTGAAAGAAGTTCTTGATAAACTGTTTTTCCGAATCCCCAGAACTTTACACCTTCACTCTCTTCGCCGCGCACAATAACGGGTGCGAATGTACGCATTTTGGCTTCGATTTTTCTACCTAATTTGTAGTCGTCTTTGTTTCCAGATGTTTTTAGTTTTACAGCAAACTCTTCAATTGGATCAGGACGTCCAAATGACTGCGGTGACAAATAAGATTTTTCACCGATATCATAATGGAAGTACAATTCTATAAATGGAGAATCAGGATTATGCTTATAAGGCACAATACGAACCTGACTTTTTCCAGGTGAGGGTTTCCAAAGTGAAGAGGTACGTGTATTAACTTGTTGTAACTGGTTAAGACGCGCTTTGATGGCTTTTATATCCATAACATTTACTCCTATTGTTATTTTTCATTGTATTATCAAAAATATATATACAGATATATATTGAAAATCAGATTTTATTTGTTAATTTTTATTTCGTTTTCATGAGGAAACCTTTTAAGTTCTTTTTTACTAAAAAGTAATACTTCGGTTCCATCATTATTGTGTTGTTTAACTTCAAATACTCCACCACCGGATTGAATCATATTGAAGTCATCTATATCAGTTGGATATCTACTAGCGAGTTCTTCCCTCAAACTGAAGGCTTTAGGCTCGTAGTTTCATTGCATGCAATATTCTATAGATATTTCCACATGTGCCTCCTAAACATTAATAATTTTATAAAGCTTTGTTTTAATAATATTAAGACCTGAATCGTTTGTTAAAAGTAAACTGTTTTGATATTTTGACCAGTCTAACGAGAAAGACTTGTCTAAAATACCATTATTATCTTCCCTTATTGCTTCATTTAAAGCGTTTATAGTATATAAGGTATTAGTTTCTTTTTTACGATGAATAGCCATTGTTTTACTGTTCTGTACAAAGTCATCTAATTTTTCTACATTATAAGTACAGATTAGTTGGTTATCATTTTCTAAGTTTTCGAATGCATATATTTTATTAAAGACAATATTTGCACCTAATTTAATTAATTCTATTGAATCATCAAAATCATACTTTGAACAAAAAGTACATAGTAATTGTGTTTTCATTATATTAAATCCTTTAATCGTGGATCTGTGTTTTCTGGTAATTTATCAAACCAGCGCACTTCTTCGTGCTCTAAACTTTTAGTTGGCATAACTGCCATTTTCATATTACTTTCGTAGATATAATAATTTGCCTCTCTAGAGTTTTTCTTAGTGGCTTTTAATTTAACAGGGCTGTTTATATTGCATCCCTCTTTTTTTATAAGAATAGAGACTTCTTCAATAGTCTCTCTGCAAGCTGCATCAATTGGTTCTTCACCTGGCTCCACTTTACCTTTTGGAATACCCCAATCGTATGAGTCTTTCATATCTTTTACAAGTACAACACCCATTACAGGATGTCTTAAAATTATTCCTGCAGTATCGCAGGCTTTTTCTTCTAATATTAATTCTTTCAATTTAATCATCACATATTTCTTTACTAGCATAATCTGTTAATACATCTGGTAACCATGCGTGGACAAATAATGCTCCACTAATTTTCATAGCTCTAAACCAATGCTCCCAATAAGACATTTTATTTTCAACTAAATGTTTAATCATTATTAAGGGGCCTCAATAGCAGCGATTTGGCCTTTTGCTCGTTTTTTAGATGTATGGCAGTTAGTGTGTTTCTTACCTTTTTTATCGGTATATGTTAATACTGTATTGCCTTTATCACCGTCTGATTGTGTACAAGACCTTTTTCTTATATAATATTTTTCTTCTAGTTCTTTTTTAATCTTTTCATATATTGCAGTTAATCTCATACTTCACACCTATTAACGTTATGGAATCTAGTAGGTACTTTATTACCTGGTGTTCCTTTTTTACTGAATCCGACATTAAATTCAAATTTTACTTCTGAAACGGTACATATTCCATCAGTACTGTCTCTTGAAACAGCGCCGTTTTTATCAATAACATAATCATCATTAGTAAAATATTGAACTTCAAAATTTTCATTGTATGCTTTTTGATATATTTTTCCATTATCATAATATGCTTCTAAGATTCTTATTTGTTCTTTATATTCAGGACTTCCAACTTCAAGAGGCTCTTCACCTGCCTTTAAACGTTTACCATTTATTTGACCCATGGCCGCTGCAACACTTTTATTTTTTCTTGCAACATAATCTGGATCTTCTAAATCTAAACCGTATCTTTCTGCATATTCTTTATTTTTACTTTCAGCTTCATCAAGATCTCCACCGAATATTCTTACATAATTGTCATCTGCCATATCTTGAGTGTCTTGTGCTATTTGATCTGCTGATAATGGGTTACCATTTGCATCTTTTCCGTCTTTGAATTTAGTTAAGCTATTTTTCTTATGAGAAGAACTTGGTGCTCCACCACCTTTTTTAACAGATCTGTTTTCAACACTTGTCGTTATAAGCTGTATTTTATTAGCAATATCTTCTGGTGAATCTTTTTCAGGATCTATTTTTGTGGTTGATGCAGCTAATACATCTCCTAATGGAAAATTACCTGCAGAAGGCAAATAAGCAGCTTTATCGTTTCCTAATGCGGTCATGTAAGAAAATGTTTCACATAAGTCAGATAAGCCTCGGCTTGTATCAGGATGCTTGTTTAGCATCGTTAATGCTTCTTCAACGGCTTTTTCATATTCTGCACCGCTTAAACCTTCAAGAGACCTTATCTTATCAAATATTGCTTCATGTTCTGGTGAGATTTTTTTGCCCATTGCTTTTATTTCAGCTTCTAATTTTGAAATAACTTTTTGACCAGTCTTATCTCTAATCTTTTTTCTGTTTTCAGGTGTATCAGGAGCAACATGCTCTTCAGGATGGAAAGGATTAAATATTTCTAGTTCTCCACCTTCAACTAATACATCTTCAATCTTATCTAAAATAGCATTATGTCTTTCAATTGCTTTAACTGCGTTTTTATATTCAGGTGTGCCTTTACCATGAATTTCTCTAAACAAGTATTTTTTTGATTCTTCTAATTTTCTTTTAAATGTTGGATCATTATCAGGATGTGGTTGTTTTTCATATTCTACTCCATCCATTACAACTTTTCCGTCTTCTCTTTTTTCTATCTTAACGTTAGTAACTCCGTCTTTTCCAAAAATACCTCCTGGATGGACTTTTTTATTTCCCATATTACCTTCTCTCAATTCAGGTATTAATGGTTGATTATCATTTTCTGCTCTATATTTTTTATCGTATGCACATATAGATTGATGGATAGATGTATTTTCTCCAAAAGCTTTATAATTTAAACCTGTTTTTGGATCTACATAAAATTTAACTGTACTTGTTCCTGGAGCATTTCTTTGTATCAAGCCTTTGTCGACCATAGTACGAATAATACCCATTCTTTCTTCAGGATTTTTAGCGTTAGCATAATCATTCAACAGCCTCATTAATTCTTGAGCATTTTCTTTTTGCGATCCTTCTGGCATTCCATCTATTTCTTCTTGTACTTTTTTAAATGCTGTAGAATTTGGAGCTTTTCTTACGGCTTTTTCATTTGTAGGTTTTTCTTGATAGTCTTTTTCATGATTACCTAATTGTTCAAGTTCTTGATCGGTTGGTGGTTCACCTTCTTTACTAGTGTTATTTAGAAAATCTGATTTATCAGTAGATTGAGGTTTTTCTTTTTTATCGTCTTTATCCTGTTCTTTAAATTTTCCGTCTTCACCTTTTGTAAACCTTTGAGCTTTATCCGGTACAGGTTTACCTAGTTCCCAATCTTTAGGTAAATCTTTTTTAAGGACATAACCTTTACCGCCAATATTTTTATAGTCTTCAGGTTTTTGAGAAACGGCTTCGAATAATGCTTTATGTATAAGTTCTTTTGGAAAATGTTTTTCTAACTCTTCTATAACTAAAAAAAGGTCATATTCGTTGTTTAAATCGATTATTCCTGATTTAGTGTTATAAGAAGCATCATTAACTGCTTTTTCTATTAATTTAGAATAATTCATTATAACCTCTCCGTAATATCGTCCATAGTATTGTATGTCTGCCCAGCTTTGCATTTAATTGGATATGTATTATCTTCTAATATAGACTTTAATTCTGTAAGTATTGGTAATCCTTCAGTAATATCAAAATCAAATAAAAAGCTATCATAGGTGTACAATATCATTTTTGTTCTCTTTGTTTCAAGAAATTTATTAACGTTTTTAATTACATTTAAATTTCTTTCAGTTTCAAATGATTGAATGAAGTAATTAAGTAGCTTATTTTTATTGAGCCCTTCCACTCCTTCAAGACAAAATTCTTTTCCATAAATATGAGATTTTAAATGTTTATCTGCTGTAAAAGAGTCGAGCAATACCTGGGACAGCCTCTCTACACCATAAAAAAATGGATTTCTTTCTGCAGTTGTTTGTATTTGACCATATAACATTTGAAACGATATCTTTTTTGCTTCTTTATATTCACAGTGATATACTTCATCCGCAAAATATTGATGAACAGATTTGTGTTTTGGAAAATTCCACTCAAGTATTTCACCTAGGAGTCTTAAATGGTATGCATCATAATCAAATTCTATTAACATTCCTTTATCGTGTCTAGAAATAAATGCATCTCTTGTTCCATCATTTTTATTTAATGCTCCAAAGTTGACTCCATTGAATGTATTTGATGGTCGTCCAGTAACAGTATTAATACTATAATTGCAAAATGCATATCCGTTTTTAAATGTATTATGATATGATCCTGGAACGATTCTTAACCCGTTTGATTCCATTTTGGCAAGACCTAATAATGCTTGATTATATTTTATAAAAGGTTTAGATGCACATAACGATTCTGAATGTAATAATAAATTTGTCAATCGTTCTTTTGCATATTCTACAACTTTAAAGATTGGAACTCTTTTATTTGATTCCCTATTGTTATTTGAATTTGAATAAACATGTCTAAATACATCAGGTAATTCTAATTCTTTAAATTCTGTATCATTTATCCAGCAATTAAGTTTTATTTCATAAGCATTTTCAAATTTAGTTAAATGATAAAATTGTTTTACGTCTTCAACCCAGAATCGTTTAACACAAGATAAATCGTTTAATTCAAAGCCTGGAGTTAATGATTCGGTATGATGATATACGACATGATATGTTTTGTCTTGACATGCAAGTGACATTAAAACAATATTAGACTCAGCAGGATGAGTTCTAAAATCGTCCCTAATCGGCACAGCATATACTTCTTTTCCAGAAATATGTTGTAACATTTCCTCGTATGTGGATCGAGATTCTATAACCATTTGATAATATATATGAAAAATTTTGGGAAAAATACGAATTAATTCCCTGTATATAACTACTTAGTTTTGAAACCTGCTAAATCATAAGGAGAAAACACATGAGGACCCTAGCGTGTTTATTACTAGTGGGCGTGTTGGCCGCCCAAAACTTACCTTCTGGTAAGAGCCGGCAACCAGAAATAAAAGTTCCATTTCATATTTCGTATTACGAATTACCACATACCGGATTAGATCAAGAAGGACAAATTGTAGTACAATTCGAAGTAAACGAAGAAGGAAATGTTGTCAATCCAGAAATAGTTGACACCTTCAATCATGATTGGTCTCAAACTATCATAGATAAAGTTATGGCAATAGAATTTGAACCTGCGTTGCAAAACGGACGTCCAGTCCAAATTAGGTATAACTTACCTATTTTATTTAAGTAAGATTGAGGGAGTCTTTTTGGCTCCCTTTTTCTTTCGTCTTTTCTTTCTCTTCTTTTTAATAGTTTTTACTTTCTTTTCAATCGGTGGTGAAGTCAAGTTATCTAGTACATCAGACGATGCTAAATTGTTATACATTGGATTTTTTCGTATAAGTTGAGCAGGATCTAATTCTCTTACTATTTTTGATTGATGTAGTTGTAGTGGAGGTAAAACTTCTGAAATTCCAGGCAAACTTCTTTCAGCAACCTGTAAAACTTGTTCATTATGTATTTTTGCTTGGGCTTCAGGACCAGAAATTTGCCATTGTATAGTAACAAAACTATAGCTAACTGTATTGGTCTGAGCTGTTGTTTCGTATATTTCGGCATCTTCAATAAGTTTATTTTGTGTAAAAACTCTTGATATAAACTTTTGTTCAAACGGTAAATTTTTTATAGTAGGATAAATTTTCTTTGGATATGTATCTCTTAGTTTACCAGTTAGCTTTTGATATATCTCTAAAGGTTTTTTTCTTGTAGCAGTAATTAATTCATCAGTCTTTTCAATTTTATATACTATTGTTTTACCTGTCATATAATTTACCTTATATGGTATACCTGGCAAAACCCAAATATCACTGTCAACATATAAAAATTCATGCTTCTGTGTTAAAAAAGGTCCTTCTGTTCGTTCTATTGCCATTATTCTAAGTCTATCATTTTTTGAAAATTAGATTTAAATGCTTTATCAATTATATCTTTATTTTGTTTGTAAAATTCTCTTTTTGAAATTTCATCAGTAGTTTCGCCATCTTTAGGCTCATTACTTTTAATCATATACATTTGTGCACCTATTTTAGTTTCCCATCCAGAATCAGTTATTGAGTGATTAACGCTCATAACAACAAAGCCAGTTTTTGGAAGCATATCAGGACCAGGAGCTTGTCCGTATCTTGTTGGTAAATATGCTAATCTAAACACATTGCCTGGATAAATTCCACCTATACCTTCTAATGTCATATCAACTGATAAAGGCATTAAAATATCTGGTGAGCTGGATTTAACCATTGTCATAGGACTATCTTCATGATACCATTGAAGTGTTCTTACAAAATGAGATCTCATCTTACCGTCTAATCCATAAGGTTTTCTATATTCTAAAAGTATAGATTCATTATCAGATGCTCCTTTTGGAAGAATAGTACCACCTTCAATTACAACTTTTTCTCCACTGGTAGTCATTATTTCAAGTTCCTGTTTAGACAATTGTTCATGCATTTTTCTTTCAGCAATTTCTGCGTAATTAGCTCTTGATGTCGGATTAGCTTTTACAAGTAAAGGATTTATTTTATGATTCCATCTTGATGCTGAGTCTAATCCAGCATCATTTAAATTGCCTGGTGAAACTGCACTCACTGATTTATTACCGTAAAATTCATCACCCTCTTCAATAACATTTGATTTTAATAAGTCTTTATCTTTTTGAGATAAAGATGAAAAGAAACGAGCATAAGCTTCAGCTTCTAATTCTTCTGGACTTTTACTACCAGGTGGTTTGGTAATTATTTGTTTTATCGCATCTGTTGTTTTTTCATCGGCTCCACCTCTACTTATTCCCATCATTGCGGCCATTTTACTTGATATTTCAGTTTTTACATTAATATCTTTTATGATAGAATTAAATCCATAGTTTTCAAAAATATATGATTTTTTAGGATCATTATCAAATTGAGGTAATTCTGGTGTGGGTTGTACATCAGGTTTTGTTACAGGCGGTGGAGTATTTTTATCGTAAATAAATTGCGTTACAATGTTATTTGTTAAATCGTCTTGTGAATATGTTTCCCAGTCCCAAATTTGTATTGACGAATTTAAACCTTTACAAATGTTTAACATTGCGCTATTAATACTTTGACCACCAGAACCAAAGTTACTTTGAATCAATTTTAAATTGACAAACATATTTCTCAAATATCCAACAGGCTTATCCTTATCTTCAAAATTACCAAATGCTTCGCATTGATCATTAATTTTATTTGCTAATTGTTCATACAGTGAAGGTATTGGATCCGTAGGTTTTCCATTTTCATCTAATGGAACATCTTTTTGAAACCAATCGGTTGGTGTTTGTCCTGGTAAAATATATAAACTTGGATCATGAGTATACAGTTCTGGTGAATTATAAATTGGTATTGCTTGTGTTTGTCCATTTTCTTGATAAGGCATTATAGATCTAAATTCAATATCTCTTCTACCTTCTTTAGTTTTAGTTCTACAATAATAAGAAACTACATTATCTTCAAACCAGCCCCATTTAACCCATATAGTAGCTGCAAAGTCTCCAGCTCTTTTTGCGGCTTTATCTTCATTTTTATAAGCTTGAGACGATTCATCAAATATTTCAATGAACCCACCAGGTATAGTTGTATTTGTTGGATTTATTATTGCAGCAATGCAACCGTCATCAGAAACAAATGCACCAGGCAAAGGAAATTCTCCAGAACTTTGATCTTTTTGTTCTCCTTGTTGCGCTTCACGTAATAATTTAGCTTTTTCATCTATAATATGTCCAAAATATTTGTCAAGTATTTCAACATCTAAACTATTAATTCTTTCAACTATATTTAATTTAGGTCCTGACATTGCTTCAACAACATCACCTATATTTAATTGTATTGGTGTTCCATCTGCATCTTTAACTGATCCGTTAAGGTCTTTAGTTAAATCGGCCATAAAATCATCAAAGTCTTTTACATTCATTGCGACTTCTTGACTTGTGGCTTTATCTTTTACTTTTGGTAAATCCTGTTGGAATATGCTTGTACCTTGAGCCATTATAGTTGTTGTACAATCAAATCCACCATCTTCTCGTTGTTCCCAATCAAAGCTAGAAATTACTCCAACTAAACCTGACCAATCTCCATAATATTCTTGAAATAGCTTTTGCCATCTAGAAGGACCATTAGAAACTTTTTTACCGTCAATTTCTTTTTGTTCTTTTTCAAATAATCCTGGATCTATAGATTTTATTCCGTTTTCTTCTTTAATTAATGCAGGAATATTATCTAAACCTTTTACACTTCTAACCCAACCCCAATCTAATACGACATATCGTCCTAAAGATAAAAATGTTTCATGGTATTTTTCTAATTCATTTAATGAAAATACTGTCCATTGCACTTCTGCTTTTCTTACTGCGCCACCAGTCTTTACAAAATCTACACTTATTTCTCGTATTCCAGCTTGAGGCCTTCCAAACTCATAACCAGCTGATGTACTTTTTGCAGCATCTGATAAATTGTAAAAGGATTGTTCTGAACCTTGAACTTTATCTTGTAACGAAGTAAAAGCATCAGTAGCTCCTTCACTAAATTCACCGACTGTTCCACCTTGTAAAGTGACATTAAACATTCCATATAGGACATGTGTAAACTCTGTTCCTGGTGCGATTAATCGTATAAATGGTGATTTAGCAAGTTGAGATTCTTTTGATAATGAAAAGTCTGCAGCTTGTAAATCATTATCTGTTACAGAAGATAATTGATCACTAACGATACTTGTACCGCCGTAATCACTCATTGCTCTTATTCTCGCATTTAATCCTATTTGGATATTACGGTCAATGTTTTTTCTAAATATTCCCAAAACCTACTCCGCGTTTAATGCCTTAAAAGCTCTAATTACTTCTCCTATATCGGTTGGTATCCTAAGTGTTGTTGAAGCTCGTAACCCTATATCTGACGGATCAAGTCGATTTGCTCTACTTATTACCCACCATAATCCAACATCTTTATAATACTTATGTGCTAAAAGATCTAGTCTTTCACCTGGTCTAACAATATGTTGTATGTCAGAATCTTTTTCAGGTATGTCCGGATAAAAAGAAGGTTTATAATACCTTGCTTTTGTTTTTTCATCTATCTTTATTCTTGCACTATTATATCTATTAAACATTTTATACTGTTCCTATTTGAGACGCATTATCTACAATCGTATTCATTTGATCACTATTTCTGGTAACTTCATCTGATCCAAATGCTACACCTTCTGATGTATAATCTGTACCATTAAGCCAATCTAATTCATAATGTTTTCCAGTTGATACAGGAATATATCCGCCAATATATTTAAAGCTTATTGTCACATTAATTAATTTTGTAAATCGTAAACCTTTTTGAGTTTCCCATGTACTATCTTCTGGAAAAGTAACTCCGATATCACTTAAAAATCCTAACTGTCGTTTACAAATATCACCTAATGTCAATTTACATAAAGGACCAGCCATTCTATAATACTTGTCTAAATTTGGATAAGCTAAGCCTGATAAATAATTTATTTTTTCTAGTAGTACTGGAAACTCTTGTTTTGTTTTTGGATAAACTTTAAAATCAAAACTTAATTCTCTGTCAACTCCTTTGTATGTATAAGACTTTTTAGGTCTTCCAACAAATGATGTTTCTTCCCAGTCAGGAGTATGTTTATCTTCAATACTACCAAGTATAGCTCTAAAAACTATATCTTTTTCATTATAAACGTCTTGAAAAACTAGTGGTACAAAATCTAAATTGTCATACGGTGAAACATCTCCTCCATCCATAGAATTTCTATAAGTAATAATATTAACTTTATCAACTTCTTCAGTTACATAATTTTCACCATCCTTTTTAACATATCCTAGGAAATCGTCTTGCTTTGGAGTATACAGTGAAGTACGATGGAAACCAGTTTTTCCAATCTGATATATTTTATTTCTTCCATCATTTCTTAATCCGGTTCCATCTGATTTTGCTTCACCATTATCAATTTCAACAAGACCCTCTTTTGTTTGAGGACCATCTACTGAAAATTCACTTGGACTTAATAGTATTTTTCTGTAAGCCATTGAATCTCCAAGTTGTGAATATGGAAGTGAACTAGCACTTTCAGGTGTTAATTTGTCACGAGATATAATAGGAATTTTACCTAGTACTTCTCCGTCATTTGCTAAATCTTTTATTGCAAGTCTACCTGATACATCGTCTGGTTTTGCATCAGTTAATTTAGAAAGTATAGACTTTGTATGATCTAGACTTCCTGAAACTCCGGCTATTCTATCTTTAAAAACATCATTTGATTTAAATTCATTAGCATCAAATTTAGATATTAAATCTTTATCATTGTTTGCATCATACCTTAAATTGGTTGTCGAATGTTTTGAATAAAATTGAAACGGATTGTCGCCACCTTCTATGTTTTGTTTGTCATTAAGATATGTTCTAGGTTTAACTTTTTGTGAAACATATTTTTGTCCGTCCGTAAATTTTCTACCTTGAGTCGTATTACCTTGTGGGTGTTGAGAAATTACTGATGAATTAGGAGTATTATATTTGTTATTTGATCCTTTAAAGATTTTTTCGTATTGTTCACCTAATATTTGTTCACCGTCTAAAATAATTTTCTTATATAGATTTGCAAGTCTAGGTTGATTTCTTAAATCGGTATCGCTAGCTTCCTCATTTATTCCACCTTCTTCATTTATAAATTGATTTCCTATAAAAGGTGTGTTGTCTCCATCAATTACTGCAGATGTTAATATTGGAACAGTTCTGCTTGAATCATTTGTTGGTACGTCAGTTGTTTTTGCATAATATCTGGTATCAGTATGCGATATATAGTTAGTTCCGGAACCTAACATATTAGTATAATTTTGAGTAGGAATTATAGGATATTTTTTATTAAATGCATCTAATGCCCAATTCAATACAAAATTAGCGCCAGCAGTCGCAACAGCAGATGCATTATTTAATTGATCAGCAGAAAAACCTAAATGTCCTTGTTCAAAAGTTTGTGCCGTTAAATGTGGATCTGGAACTGTTTCTGAACCTAAAATAAACTTGTCATATAAGTACATCATTTTCGGCATAGTTTGTTCATCAAAATCCGAATCACCAGAAAATTGTCCAGATTCAACAGTTTCTGCTTCTAATCCATCTGTAGTATTAAGACCGTATATTGATGTATGTTTAGTATACTGAGGTTTACCACCAAAAGCACTGCCAAAAGTTATTCCTCTAACACCAGGAACAAATCCTGCTCCTAATCCTAATATATCAACCTGAGTAAATAAGTTGCCGAATACTTTATCGTCTCCAGCCATAATTTGATCTTCAGCAAGACCTAAAAGTTTACTTGTAAATCTACCATAAAAACTATTTGTAGTAACGATATCAGTATAGTTTTCTGTTATTGGTCCAACCCATGAAGGATTTATTGGATATACTGTAAAACCAGGAAGCGTTGTATTTCCACCTAATCTTTGTGGTCCTGAATCTAATTCACCTGATCCGAAATCTCTTATTCCTATAGGTATTTGTCTCCATCCTTTTTCTGCGCTGTTAGTATTTGGAGCGGCCCAAGATCTCATTGTATTATTTTCAACCGCATTGTCTAATGCACTTATAATTATACTTTTTGATTTTAAATCATCTAAGTCATCAAATGTAGTTGAACCTTTTAATCCAGTTATATTATATTGGCCAGCATTATTTGTTATTGTATATGTTTGAGGTTCACCAGTAACTTGATCAAGTACTTGACCGTATCCACCTAAAGAATTTTGAAACTCTGTAATATCTCCTGTAAAACCGCCAGCATTTAATAGTCCTAAAGTATCATCAGCAGCATTAAGTAAGTTTTCTATTTTATTTTTATTACCTGTAATTTGATATCCATTTGCAACAAACTCTTGTGTATTGTCAGGCTTAGATCCTATTGTGTCATCATAAACAGTAGCACCAGTTTTACTTGTTAAAGGATCACCTTCTAAAAATTTTTCAACTATTAAATCTCTAACACCTGTAACCGTAGTATTGTTTGCTTCAAAGCTTTGCGCTGCAGGAGGATCAGTATTAATATCATAAGCTGATGCTTCCTGTAATGTTTTACCGGCCGCCATAAATTGTTCTTCAATCTTATCCCTTTGACCTGAAACAACAGTACCAGAATGTCCATCTTCAAAATTTTGAGGAGTTCTAGTTTCTGTACTGTGATATGTAAAATTTATTATTTTACTTGGATCGAAATCTTTTAACGCCATTATGTTGCACTTCCTACTTTAATTCCATCAACGCCTCTAGCAGTTGATTTTGTATGAGTCTTAATTTGTTGTAATTCAGTTTTTAATTCCATAATAGCATTTACTAAAGGTTCCATATTAACTTCACCGAATTGACCTTCAGCTAAAGCTCCTTGTAATTTATCATTTGGTACAACTTGAGATCCTCTTGATAAATTAACTAATTCAGGTCCTTCTTCACCTACAAGATAAGTACCTGATTTGTGGATTCCACCTCCATCAGCTTTTGCGCCTTCAACACTTTTTCCAACAACTAATTCTTTTACAAAATTAAATGCACCTTTTGCTTTTCCTAATAATCCACCACTCTCAACAAATCTTTTATGTAATTCGCCAGCTTTACTTAATGCTGCAGATATTTTACCAGGTAATGCTGATGCAACTTCACTGACTTTTGTTTTTATACTTTGAAATTTTTCTTTTGCTGCAGCACCTAATGCGGCCATTTTTTCTTTAGCCGTATTGATTGCGCTACCAAA
>MDSZ01070026.1_pt1 | contig 17517 bp, 9 predicted proteins | sample 811201 | NCBI WGS metagenome assembly MDSZ01 (sample SAMN05326647, study PRJNA326480) | marine metagenome | isolation source: seawater | place: Indian Ocean: North | collected 2010
ATTGGGCGCGTTCTTTGTGTAAAAAACTCGAGTCGAGTTCCCCGGCACACGCTTTTTCAAGCACCCTAAATATTCCGTTTTTTTTTCTACGAGTAGGCCCGGCAAAAAACAAAGCCCCGATCCCGGCAGAGAGATTTTCCTTACGATATAAGCGCGAAACTCTCTTACAACCAAGCTAGACACTCGTCATCTTTCCATCATTAAAACAGCAACGAAAGGATCCAGTCCATAATATCGTTCATACCACGTTCTCCTTTTTCAACTTCTTCGAAACAGAAAGAATGGGCGTGTCATCGAATCTTAGAAGTCAACCCGGAAAACTGAAGAAAATCTTCGTGCTCACGTGCGGTGTCGCTTCGATCTTACTCTCTTTCGCCAAAAGCGCGGAAGGACACAACGGGCGACACGTGGACTGTGAATGCTCGTGCTGCGGCGGATCTTGTGATCTGGACGAGTCAAAGCGCTTCATAACGGTTGGGGACCCTTCAAGATGCACGAAAGAGACGTGCATGACCGAAGAGCCGGCGTGCAGCGATGTCGAAAAAGTGAAAGCTAAATATTTAGATTGCCAGTGTTCCTGCTGCAAAGGCGATTGTGTGGCTTTTACCCACAATATGACACATGCGGGAGATCTCCACGAGTGCACGCAGGCCGTGTGCACGAGGGAATTCCCGGCACTGTGTCCAGTCGAAAGTTTGGAAAAACACAAGGAAGAGAACTTTCCGACATATCTTGATTGTTCGTGCAGCTGTGAAGACGCAGATGGTCACGATGAGCATTATGCTCGTTTTTACGCGTCATCAAGATTGCATTGCACGGAGGAAGCGTGCAAAGAGCGACTTTGGCGCGCCCCGAATTGTGCAAGTGATGGGAACGTAAATGCATTGTACACTGGAAATCAAGAAGATTTTTCAAAATCTAAGAGAAAATTATCTGAAGGCGCAGTGATAGGCATCTCTGTCTCGGTCACACTTGCCGGCTTTTCAATGCTTGTGTACGGTACTTATTTTTTGTATAAGAGAAATACTGGTTACTCCGTCCGCTGGATTCATTTTCAAGAAGAAGAAAAAAGTGACCTCGCACATATGACTTAAGCGAGACTAAGGAACCGTAGTACCGGTAGGTACCCAGGCACGGTACCGTACGTATATAATTGAATAAATGAATAAATGTTTATTAAATTTTATGTACTCCCTTTGGCACACATAATTTGAACTCGCAAAGCGCTGAGTGTTTAGTTAGAGCATCGCGTCGGAATTGACATATCCCCTTATTTTTTTATTAAAGCAACAAGAAGAAAGCCGATCCAGCAACCGCAGAAATCAATTTCCACGAAAAGACTTTTGAGGAAGCTGAAACCGTGTTGCATATGTGGTTCTCACAGGCATCTTCGAAATCGTGAAGTCCATTTTCAAGATCGTGTGGAAGTTGAGATTCCTCACACGTATCGTGCGCCATCAAAATTCTTTGGAACGTATCTTTGCACGTGGTGGATGAACAATCTGTCTTGCAATTTGAGCTCGTGAGGGTTGTCACTGCGTCCGCAAGGTCAACATTTACGTTAGAACATGAAACTGACGGGCAATCATCCTTGCTTGGATCATATAGACGATCGATGGTACAATCAGTGTAAAATTCTTCGAAATCGTGTAATCCTTTCTCGATGCTTTCGTCAAGCGCATCATGCGGGCAGTGATCATGGTGCATTTGCATGAGCCAGTAATTGTGCTTGCAATCATCCGAAGGACCAGGGGAGGTTTCTTCAGCAACATGTTCGACATCTGCACCGCTTGAATCTTTAAGGTAGTGGGCATCGCCCTCGAATTCATATGGACTATGCGCTGTGTAGGCGGCAAGTCCAGTGATACCAGTGGTGTCAATGCTGAACGAAGACACTTCCTTCGAATCAGCGACGTGCCACTCAAAGCATTTCCCTGTCGCTGTAATTCCATTCATGGTATCTCCATCGTCAATTCTCTGGCATGCAGTACCCTCAATGAGCGTGTTCGCATCAGCTTCCAAGTCATGCATTTTCGCTTCTGTCGCTGAGGTTGTGGAGAAGAGGACCACCTTCATGGATGGATCCGCATATGATCCATCCTTTTTTGCCATTGTCCAGGTTTGGGAGTCGGCGCCGCTTACATCGAAGATCCCAGCCCATTCAAATGATGCCGCCGTTTTACACGCGACAGCATTATCGGTCAAGTAAGCAAAAGCAGTATTCACCTCAGTGACGTCGTTGCAGTCGATCGTCCACCCTTTGTCGGCGGCTAGATCTCTGCACGATGCGGAGCCGTGATCGTGATCGTGACCATGATCACCGCTCGCTCTCGCCGAATGGAGGATGGCGAGGACGCACGAGATGATTGCAAAAAGACGCGTATACGTCCCCAATATCATGTTCATTGATTTTACCATCGTAGTTGTGGCGATATTTTAGTTGTCAATGGTCCGTCGGATGGGAAAGACTGAATGAATTAATGAAGTATATCGTGTGCCGGGCCCGGCACACGCCCGGCACACGCCCCCCCCCAAAAAAAACTAAACGTGCCGGGACGTGGACCTTTCAAGGCACGCGATCTTCGATTCTGAGATCTGTCAAACCAAAAAACGAGAAAAAAAAAAAGAGGAATGATGTGAACGTTCGTTCGTTCTTTCTTTCTTTCTTTCTTTCTTCTCATTTTTTTTTTTGGAGAGAGAGAAAAAGTTCGTTCGTTACCGTTACGCGATCTCTTCTCTTTCGAAAGTGAGAGAGGGACGACGACGACGACGAAGAAGAAATGAGCTGGCGTTCGCACGGCACGACGACGAACGACTCGTTAATCGACGCGCTGGAGGCGAACCGATTGATTAAAACGCGCGAGAGAGTTGGAAAAGCCATGAGAAGAGTGGACAGGAAATGGTACGTGTTGGAGACGCACGAAGAGGAGGCGTATCGAGACCACCCGGTTGGTATCGGGTCGAACGCGACGATAAGCGCGCCGCATATGCACGCGATGTGTTTAGAATTGGCGAGAGAACGGCTATTTGATGGTGGCGATGACGATACGGAAGGTAAGAGGGTGCTAGACGTCGGTTCTGGGTCGGGGTATCTGGTCGCCTGTTTTGCAGAGATGCTTGCGTTAGATGCGAAGAAGAAGAACAACAACAACAACAATAAAGTAGTCGGTATCGAACACATAGACTCGTTGGTGAACCAATCGATGGAAAATTTGAAAAACGACGGGAAAACAGAAATGATGAAGAGCGGTTTGATTACGATTACCAAAGGAGATGGGAGACTAGGATGCGAAAAGTTTGCGCCGTACGCGTTGATACACGTCGGCGCCGCCGCCCCGGAAGTGCCTCCGGCACTTCTCTCGCAGCTAGCTTCACCAGGGAGGATGATTATACCAGTTGGAGGGGAATATGAAAGTCAGTCTTTGATGGTGATTGATAGAAACGAGGATGGGGAGACGACATATAAGGACGAAATGGGCGTGGTGTATGTACCGTTAACCTCTGAAAAGCATCAGTTGGAAAGATGAATTAAATAAAGATGTAGGTTCTCGCTCGCGCGGGGGTGTAATAATAAACGTGTACATGTACATTTTTCTCAAATATTTTCGTTATTTATATAGTATATGCAATAGTCGTGTTATTAAATGTCCTTGTTTCGATAATATATAGTTAAGAGCCGAATAAAGTGCTCAAGTTCACCCACCTGTACGCGCTCAAATTCAAGACTTCCTCGACTTCGTCCTTCGCCAAATCCAACGCCTTTGACATTTCCTTCGTGATGTTCTTCTCGCAGCTGCCATGAATGGTTTTGTCTTTAATTCTCGCCAACGCATCTTTTCTGCTCAGTAAACGTTTGAAATGGACAAGTTGCGTGTACAATTCTCTCTCTTCGAACGATTTCTTCATGACGCCGGAGCAAATGGTACTCAACGGTTTCGTGCCGACTTCAATGTCGCCCATCGCTTTCAACGTGATGTCTCTGGTTTCGCACGGGTACAATTCATCGTCGGAACGCAACTTTTGCGCGTAATACCTTTGAATCGTTTTGCGAACTTGCATTGTCACTTGATTCGTAAAAGCGGCGACAGAAAGCGGTTGAACTGTTGTCGTTGCCGAGGCATCAGTTTTGCTCTTTTGAGTGGCATCCGGTGTAATCGCGTCCGTCCCAGATCCCGGCGTTTTCGGTTGCGGCGTTTTCACAGAAGCTGTGACATTTTCTTTATCCGCCGATGCACTGACAACGCCTCTCGCACTCGGTGGTTTCAACGCGTCTGCGCAGGAAATTTTCCCGAGAAGAATGTCTCGGACGCCAGGAAACGTAAACTCCGTTTTGCCATCGCTCGCAAACAACTTCAACGGTTCGCACTTCTCGTACATCGCGTCGTCATCTAACGAACATGCCGCGTATCGGTTCGCGTTCATGTCGTCGTCCTCGGCTCCGATGTTTCTCGCGGCAAATTTAGAAGCGTCCAGGCCTAAACAATCCGCCAATCGTGCGGCATCCGTGCCTTCGATTGGCGCGCACAAACGAGAAATGACTGGATGCAACTGTTGCGTCAAGTAATAGTGCAAATCGACTCTCAAGTTTGGATTCTCTTGCAATTCTTCTGGATGGTACGCGCGCTCAGCTAATCCTTTCCCCCCTGATTTCGACGACGCGTGTCCATTAGCAATAGCGTCGTTCGTCATATCTTTCTCGTCTTCTGGTTTCACCTCGCAACAAATGATGTACTCCACAGTCTCTCCTGCATTGACGCCATCTTGTCTGCCTTGCTCGATGCGACGCAAAGCAACCTTAACGTGCGGCTGCGAATTCGCGTCCGGGTAATCTCTCGGCGATTTAGTCAACTGCTTCGTCACAATGTACGATTCTACGGTGACTTGGTTATTCACCATGTCTGTTCGCGCCTTTCTCAACACGTCGTGGATGTTCTCGACCGTGTCTTCAACCGCATGCTTATCGAAAATTTTATCCAAGCACTCATCCCCGACGTCTTTCGCGAGCTTACACCAATCTCTACGAACGGTATCTAAACCTTTCTTCTCAATGCGCTCTTCGAATTCGCCCGGGATCGTGCGACTCGGTTCGACAACAACTGCAGCGTATTTTTTCTTCTTCAACAAAAGCATCGAGCGATAACATCCATCCATTTCAATCTCGAGAAGTTTGTAGCGTTTGTTAACTTCTCGTTTCAACTCTTGCCCAACCTTCTGCACTTCTTTCAAATTGTCTTTGTTCGTGTTAATCATGATGGAATCGGTATCGCCATAAATGACATCATACGATAAGTTTTGCGCCAAATCCACCGTATTTTGCAAAATTTCACGACCTTGACCAGTGATCAACTCGGCGAGAGGTTTTGCGTAAAAGCGAGACGCGCTGAAACCTAAACAACCGTACATACTGTTCGCGGTAAGTTTTAAAGCCAACTGTCGAATATCTAATTGTGCGCGAATGACGTCATTCGTTTCTTTCTTCAAGAGTTCTTTCACTGCTCTTCTATGTTGAACCAGCTTGCAAATGACTTGCGGAAGAACCGCGGCGTTTTCTCCGCCGGGTCTTCCCACAACCGGCGGAGGAAGCTCTGGCGCTAAACCGGCCATGTCTTTACCTCTCTTGACAGTCGTAAAACAAATGTCGTACTCTTGGATGATGGACGGGTACAAAGAGTTGAAATCCAACATCAAAACGTACTTATCGTACAAACCTTTCTTCGGCTCAAGAACTAAACCACCAGAGTATTGCGGACCTTTTTTATCGTCCACGTCTTTATCGCCGTTGCCATTCTTCTGCTCGGCGGCTTGCACGCGTCTCTTTTCCTTGGCCGACAAACGATCTGGAACCATGTATTTGCGTTTATGGAACTCGTGCAGAAACAGAAACTCGACACGTTGGGCGCGCGTGTGTCCTAACGTCTTCGACCACGTATTCCCGGCAATGTTTGATAACTGCCTCGTCAACGGCAACGCTTGCAAATGCAACATCAACCATAACGAAAAAAACGCATCTGTTTGAGAGTTCTTAGTCAACTGCCACAACGTTTGCGCGGAGTTGAATTGTAACGGAACATCTTGTTGTGGGATTTCAGCCCTATTTACATCGAATTGTGTCTTCAATAAGTTGGTCAAAGTGTACGAAACTTCCTTCAACAAATCGCGCGCCGAGAGGTACGTGTCCGCTAACAAGCGTCCGGACATGCACGAAAGCGCACCAATGCTCGCACCGCCACCAAACGAACCTTGATTCCCACCAGATAAGTTTGGAAACCTCGTGCGTTTTAATCGACCGATTCTGGACCAGTGCGCGACTTTATTTTCTCTCAGTCGGTTCAACAAAACGTCAACGTCGAAACCAGCGACGTTGTGCCCGCAAATAACATCCGCATCGATTTTCGATAATCGAGCCAATAAAATGGACAACAAACCTCTCTCATCTGCTTGCGAGGAAAGGACGATAGGGGTGTTTGACTCTGTTGACTTTGTTCGTCTGGCAGCCTTGTTTTCGTTCGCAACGCGTTGCTCCCAGCCCGATGGCCAGTTACCGCCAGAGAGTTTGCGCACCAACGAAAAGTGTCTTGCTTTCTTTTCCCACGCGCTCCGAGCATCTCTCACGTTCGTTCGGCAATCCGTTCCAACATCCACTCGCACGTCTTCCAAATACACGACGGATGCAGAACAAATCTCGTTCGCGTTCGTTTTGTGATTGATGACCGTTTGCAGTTTCAATGCGGCGACAACCACAGTTGGCGGTTCTCGCTGTTGGCCGCCGAGCCCAAGCGCCTCTGTAGCCTCCAATGTCGGGTTTCGGACAGACTTGTGTCCGTTGTGCAAAATGACTTCCAACTTGCACCAAGACTTCATGGCTTCTTTGTCTTTCAAAGTTGTTTGCGGAACCATCTCAGCATTGTGTAAAGCCAACCAAGAGGGTCCCATGATTTTCGATTTCACAATCAAGTGTTCCAACGCGCTCGTTTGCGTGCCCAAAGCGCCGCAGAACGTCTCGCCTTTGATATCCGACGGCAACGCAGAGTTTAAGTACGAGTACTTCAGTTTGATGACGTACTGACCACCGCTTGGAATATCGTTTCTTTCGAAGCAATACTTACGATAGACTGGTTTCATCGTGTACTGATCGACGCCTCTTTCGCTCATTATTTTCTTCAACTCGTCCTTGACTGGTTTCGTTTTCACTTGCAACCACTTCAACAGAGCGACTTTATCGGCTTTGGAAGCATCTTTCGCGTTCGCTTTCTCTTCCAACGCTTTGAGTTCATTGTTATCATCCAAGGATTGCGGCGCAAACTCAACTTTTGGGACGACAAAGACGCATCTTTGCATGTTATTAACAACGGCGCAAGACGAGATAGTGCCTTTAGAAGGATCCAAGATGTTCGTTTTCGGGTTTCTATGTATCGGCACTTTACCGAACAAGAAGACGGTGCCCGGGGAACCAATATCTTCTTGCGCATCCAAAAAGTAAAACGGCAGCGTTTTATCAAAATCATCCAATGGAAGCTGCGAATCAGGTTCCCATTCAGCGATGAGCTTTGCACGCATGGCTTGCTCGGCATCTTCTTCTTCTTCTTCTTCTTCTGAGTCGTAATCGCCGTAAGCAATCGCGGCACCAGAGCCTTTGTTTTCCGTCGGAAGCACCTGTTTCGCAGTCGACATTTTCGTGGCATCGCCTTCTTCAACCTTTTCGTCGACAACGTCGTCGCCCATCTTCACATCTGAGGACAGCACTGTAGCTTTATCGTCGACAACATCATCGTCGTCAGCAACCGCAGCGAGACCTATATCCATCTCGTCGTCGTTATTATCATCACCCATTGGCTTCGCGGCATCTTCATCCGTATCTTTCAAAGGCGGTTCGTCCGGGAACGCGACGCCCTTCTTCTTTGCAAATGCCGCTTTCTTCTTCGCTTTCGCGTCCATCTCTTCGACGATAATTTTGGCTTTCTTCGACTTCTTCTTTTTAGATTTCTTCAACGCCGATTTGACTCCGGCGTCGCCGAACATATCATCGTCGCCTTGATCCACGCCGGCTAAAATGTCCTCCAAGAGTGCGTCCGCGTCTGCCGCTTCCGCTTCTTTTTGCTCCAACTCTGCCTTTCTCTTCTTTATATCCATTTTCGAACCGACTAAACCGATCCCTTTGCTCGCTTTCAGCTTTTCCTTCTCCAACTGTTTGCGCTTCTTTTCCTTCGCGAGCTCCTTCTTGGACTTGGCATTCGCGGTACCATTCCCTCCGCCCTCGTTCTCTTCCGCGTCCATGCCACCAGTACCATTCCCACCGTCCTTGTCATCCTCTTCGTCTCTGTACGCTGGATTCTCTCTCGTCCAATCCTCTTCTTCGCCCATATCGACATACTCGTCGTTCTCTTCCGCGCCGACTACAAAGTTCGCGTTTTCTTTTCGTCGCTTCGCAACCAGCGTCGCGTACTCTTCTTCCGTCACCTGGTGGGTTCGATGATGAATGTTGGTGTAAGTATTTTCGCGGCATCGTTCTTGTTCTTATTCTTTTTCGTCGTCAAAGTCGTCGTCGTCGTCGTTTTAAAGGAGTCAAAGAAGAAGACGGGAGACGACGACGACGACGACGAAGACAAAGGAAAAGAGGTGGTGGCAAAGTGCACACATTTTTTGAATTTTTCAAACGACGTTGGAAAAAAAGTATCGACCCCGATTTTGGACACAAAGAAGAAGAAGACGAAGAAGAAGAAGAAGGGAAAGGAGAACGCACCTCATCGTACACGTTCGCGACGTCTTCGTCGCCGTCGATATCGTCGAGCCGTTTCTTGCCATCTTCTTTCAGACGTTTGAGTTGCTCTAACCTCTGCTTCGCCTGGTCGGTTTTCGACGCGTGGCGACGCGACGGACGAGCGCTCATGATGTTTTGCGCTCGCTCTTATTTACTTTTCCTCTTCGATCGACAAAGGCGCACGCACACACACAAAAAAACCAACACCACCAACACCACCAACGCGTCTCCACCAACACAACAACCGCGACGAAGACGAACGCTCTTCGAAAGACGACCTTTTAGAGACGACCACCGATCGAACGCGTTTTGCGATTCAGAACCACGCAGGAGCCGACCGAACCACCACCAACGTACGCGCGATGACGACGGACGAAAGCGATTTTGATTTTGTAAGACGTTTTCTTCGCAAAAAAAATGTGGAATTTTCAAAAATTCAAACTTCAAAAAACTTCTTCAAAACTTCTTCAAAAAAATCAAATGTCAAAAAAAAGCACACAAAAACACGTAAAAAGGTGTCCAAATACGTATGTACGTAAATAAAAGAGAAACAAAGCTTTGTGTGATGTTTTTCATTCATTCACTCAACAACAAAAAAAGAAAAAGAGGAAAACGACGACGACGACGACACAAAAGGGCGCCAGAGGACGTACTGGTAGAGTTTGACAGTGTTTTCGTAGCACATCTCATCTTCTGACGACGTTTTAAAAAACTTTCGTTGTGTTGGTACATATTGCTTCGCGCGCGTTCGTTCGGGTTTTTCATCGTTTTCTATTTCTATTCATTTGCAGTGATTTTTTTACGTCATCATCTCTCGCGGACTAAAAGCGTTGTCCAACTTTTGCGCGACGAGTTCGAACCATGCCTGGTCGACTTTGGTGAACCCTCTCTGTCGATCAGCGGAAACGACGAGGAGTCTTTTATCACCAATCGCGACGCAACAAATCGCCTGGCTGTTTTGAGGTAAACCAAAACCTTTGGCGGCGGTCGACGGCGGCGGCGTCTCTCGGAACGAGAGCATTTCTTGGTCGTCTTGGATGAACTCGAATCTCCCGGGGAATAAGTTCGCGTTGGCCATGTAGTTTTGTTTGCCCGACGTTAACACTTCTTTGCACACGGATCCAACTCGACGCGTTCGATTTTCAAACAACACTTTCGGGTCTTTCGCGCAACACATCCCGTCGTAAAATACGACTGTACCGCTCTTCTTTTCGTCATCGTCGTCGTCGTCGTCGTCGACTTCGACGACGCTCACGCTCGCGCACTTACTCGCCTCTCGCAACGTCTTCCCTGCCCAAAGCAGTTCGTTTTTACACCGTTCGTGCATGGTATCGTCGATGTAATTCACTTCGTGTCCATCCAAGACGACCGTCTCCGGTGTTCTCGGCGCTATGGAGACTAAGGTTAACCCGGTAAGAATCAGCGTCGCGCTCATGACGACGTCTATGACGTCCGCTCTGGACTGCGCGCTCGCCGCGTTTAACGTCGGCGCGACGTTTGACACCGCCCTGTTTAGAAGCAGCGCGAGTAAAGAGGCGGTGCCAACGTATGCGGGTACCCTGCGCGCGACCGCATCGTATCGAACGAAGACATCATCGTCATCCGAATCGTTGTCGTTGTTTACTTCGTCTTCCCTTTGCCGGGAAGGCAAAGAAGACATCGTCGTCGTCGTCGTCCGAATCGTCGTCGACACAACACGCATTGGGCGCTTTGTGCGAAGACGAAAACGACGACCAAAAAAAGCACCACCACCACTCTCACGTGAGAGTGGTCGTGGTCGTGGTCGTGCCGAACTACACGCCATGGACGATGATGGTCGTGTGCAACGCGCCAAGGCGCGCGTTTGCTGTGAAGAAACACGCTGTTGATGATTTGATGTTTTGCTAGGTACGTACCTTAATATTTTTTGTTAAAAGTGACAACAAAAATGTCTAGGAGTATCGGTCTATTCTCCGTACACGCACAACTTCCCTGTGCTCATCAAATAGCGCATGGTCCAGTGTTCGAACGGCATGTTGTGAGCCGGTCTGACTTCTAATTTCCGAGCAAAATACTTGCCACCTCTGTTATTCCCGCTAAACCCGTACACGTCTATTCGTTCGCACAATCTGCTGGCTAATAAGTTCAACGGTCTCGCCCACCCGCCGGTCGGGTGCATTTTCGACGGCGTCCCGGAAAGTTGGTATAATTCTCTGCGTAAACGAGCGATGGGATGCGCGCCTCCCATGCGCAACAACACTTTTCTTCCTTCCACTTTTAACGATTTCGGTACTAAATCGATATTTTTGAGCAGCATGTACGCTAATTCTGGTTTGATGTCGCCTTTGCCTTGTGCTTTACCGGCGCCGCCGCCGCCCCCGGCGTAGTTCGATTTTACAATCGTAAACGTCGTTTTCGTTCCGACGGCTTTGGCGAAACCTTTCATCGGCGTGTTGTGTCTAAAAACCGTATCGTGCATATCAATTTCCGCGCCTCGGTTACCTTTCAATAAGTTATCGCTATTGGCGACGATCGCGCACGATCCTAACGCGCCTTCCGTAATCGACGGTAAATTCTCCGCCAACTTTAAAAATTTCTTCGTATCTTCCTCGCTGTTGACGTTGAACTTCAATCGTCGCATGATTCCTCGTCCACCCGCCGTGGTTGGATTTGCGCACTTTTCCGTCACATACACGCAGCTAATGTTGACGTATTTCGACTCGTCTCCTCCCGGACCCACCGCCGGCGGTACGCTTTCTCCGTCTCCCGCCAAGCGGTCCAACTTGCGTTCGATGACGCTTCTATTTTTCCTCGGGGCGCCGTTACGCACGCCTTTCTTCGTCGGCTGACCAGGGCACACGTTTTGTGGTACGTTCGTAAATAGTGCCGTCCCGTGTTCTGCTGTTGTTGCCGTCGTCGTTCTTCTCCCGTGCACTCTGGCGTCTCGATTAAACTTTCGCTCGTCCAAGGCCGTATCGAACTCGACGAAATCATCGTCCGATTTTTCTTTCTTTTCTTCTTCTTCTTCTTCTTCTTTGTTTTGGTCGTTTCCACCCTCCTCGTACGTCGGTTCCGGCACCGGTCCATCCCACGCGTCGTCTCCTTCCTCATCCGCCAAAAAGAACCCTCCGCGTATTCTTCTTCCCCAAAACGACGCAAACGACGACGACGATTTCTCGACGTCCGGGTTCGACGACACCAACGACACGCCCGACGCGAAAAAACCAATCGCGAGACCACCACACGCCATCGCCATCAAAGCGAGAACGACGCACGCGACGACCCTGCGTCTCTTCTCGATCGTCGGAAACGACGACGACGACGACGACGACGACGACGAAAAATCCATTCCCATCCTCGTTTAGTGGTGGTGGTGGTGGTTTCGATGACGATCGACTTTTGACGACGACGACGACGACAAAAAGCAAGCGCGCTTTTTAAAAGGGGCCATTTTGGTATCGTGAAAAAAGATGATGAGTGTGTTGAAAAAAAGAGTCGTCGTCAAAGTCGTCGTCCTCTTTCGTAATATCTTTTTCGTTTTCACAAAAAGTCCTTTACAAAAAAAAAAAGAAAGAAATTTTTTTGTTTTTTGTTTTTTGAATGCCACATTTTTTCAAAACTCTCCTTTTTTTTTTTTTCTTGCAAAATTTTTGTGTGAATAGACTTTGGAACTCCATTAGAAGACACCAGAGAGAGAGAGAGTTTTACTCGAGAGGAGGACACGAAGGACTGTATTCGTCTCGCGACGACTCTGTTCTACGACGACGTAAACGACGACGACGATGAGGAAGAGGAGGAGGAGGACAGTCGCGTAAACGACGACGATGAGAGACGCGCCGTTACTGACGACCACCACCAAAAGTCGACGCGAAAAGAATCGCATCATCGTCAACGTCTCGCGTCTCAACGTTTTCGCGCTGATTCTTTTCGCGTGTTCGGTCGTGAATCTGTTGTGCGCGCTGAAACGAAGCAACATCGACACGATACGAAGAGAAGGAGACAATGTCGTCGTGATGTCGTCGTCGTCGTCGTCGTCGTCGTCGTCGTCGTCCGGGTGCGAGAAGCTTTCGGGAAAGGCGTCGTACGAGGAATGCGTCGAGAGGAAGAACAAAGAAAGAAGAGATAAAGAGAAAATACGCGAAAGACTGAGAAAGACGAAAGAGGCGAACGTGCGGAATTATTACGAACAGAGGAGGAAACAGAAACAAGAGAAGTTTAAGGAAAGAGACGAGGAGAAAGAACGGTTCGTATTGTCGGAGGCGAAAGGAAGTGGAGGAGAGAACGGCATTCGCGCCGCTTTGAGCGAGGAAGGAATTATTCGCGAGGCGTCGGTTTTAGAAAAGCCTTTGGAAACGTTAGAAGTAGGTAACGGAGGAAGGTTTATATTTCCCGAGGAGGAAAAAGGAACTACTAAGATGTTAGATGCGATATTAAAACCGTGCGCAGGCACGAGAGATCGTAACGTGGAAACGACGACGACGTGGTTAGACGCGCCAGAACGGTTCGAAAGGCAAAACATACAAACGAGAAAGAAGGAGTTCGGGAAATTGAGCAAGAAGAAAGTGACGATAGGAAACGTGTTGATAAAATATCACGATAAAGCGTCATTGGTTTTACTGCCGTCTGGGCAAGTTGTGGCATTTTGGCAGTCTGGGAAAAACGTGGAGGGGGAACGCGGGCAACACGTGCGAGTGGCGACGTCAGAGGACGAAGGCGTGACCTTCGGGAACTCGTGGCCGCTGTTTTCGAAGTACGACGAAAGCGAAGGAGGTGAAATAGAGGACGAAGAAGTGACCGCGCAGTGGACGCCAGTACCACACGTTGATAAGGATGGGAACTTGTTATTGTTTTACGCCGAATCCGACGGTGGGTGCGAATATCGCGATCGAGGCAGAATTCGATACGTCCCAGGAGGCTCGATTAAAGTCATCAAATTAAATCTTTCGAGACTGGGGAATTTAGACGAAGCTCGCGTCGATAAGCTTTCAGCATGGACGGAACCCGCAATGGTATATTCGATTTACGAGGAAAACTTTGTGCCAAAAAATATCGCCAATCCAGCCGTGGCATTGGAAAACGCCGAAGATGAGAACACTTTGATTCTTCCATTTTGGAGAGATAACTCTGTTTTACAATCAAAACGCGAATCGTTCACGTCTTCGAGGAAGGCACATTGTCGCGTGAAACAAAATGGAGAGTCAGATACGCCGGCGACGAGAACGATTCGCCCGAAAACAACATCTGCGGGTATATTGATTTCCAAAGATGGAGGGTCGAGTTGGCATGCGCGAGGTAAAGTTGAAGAAGTACCCGTCGAAAACGACGACGACGATGAAGAAGGTGGTGGTAACGAAAATTGGTCGGTTGGTGCGAAGACGACGACGTTGACTGCGCCGAGCGTTTTCGAGAGCAGTGGTAAGGATAAAGGTGATGTAAAGTTGATCATGTATTTGCGCTCGCAATCCGGCGGCGTTTATGTAACAGAATCAGAAGATTCTTCGTACAATCGTTGGTCCGAGGCGAAGAAAGTCAGCGATTTGAGACGTGAACCTGGAGCGAAAACGTTCGCGCAAAGCTGGAGAATAGGTGGAGAAGGACAACGAATCTTGAATATCGTCGCGTTCAACGACCACAATAAGGGTGAAATAATATTCGATAGCGATAGTAGTAGCAGCAGCAGCAAAGGAATAGTAGTAGAAGAAAACGATGAAGAAGGAGAAGAAGTGCGTGGCAATGCGCTCTCAACACGTCGAGATGTATTGAAAGAACTGGTGGTCAATTCCGAGACGGCAACAAAGACGCGCAAACGAAGAGTAATAAAACTTCCGGACAAGGTGCGAACGCAACTCACGCTCGCCATCTCCGAAGATGCGGGATCTGACGCATTCGATTCGAGTTGGACGAAAATGAAAGGATCGGTAGCTGGTGTTGTTGGGAGTGGAATTGCACCAGGATTAATGTTTCATAATCCGTGGGTGTTGCGCGTTGGATGTAAAGTTCTCGTTGCGTATTCAAAAATGTACGTCGCGAAGTTCGGGCAAGGAAAAAATAAGGAAGAGGCTCATTATTCGGTTCGAGTGTCACACGTTGAATTTACCGTGAACGATGAAAATGTGTGCAGTTCGAATATGCGACGGTATTTGTGCGGTAATAATGATGACGGGATACCGGAAGAGGACCCAGACGACGAAGAAGAAACCAACGCTGGTGAAGAGGAAGGTGAAGAGGAAGGTGCGGACGAACGAGAAAACCGAAGAACGGCAAACCAATCAAAGACGCGTGATTCGTTAAAAGCATTACAGCTCATTCGAAACATTAGAAGTCGACATAGGGAGCACAATTCGTAGTATGTATAGAAGATTTGATAGTCAGAACAGAGTTGCTCAGTGCGCATGGGTACGCGCAAAAATTATTTTGCGAATGCAATTTTTTAAACATCGTTTTCTGCCTCCTCTTCTTCTTCGCCTTCTTCAATGCTATTACTATCGCTCTCGTTATTATCTTCTCCTCTATTCCTAATACTATTGCGATCATTTACAGATGAAATCATTCCAGCAACAAAAAATACGACACCGGCCACCGCAAAGCACAGCGTAAAACCTTTCATGACCAATCGCCAATTCTCATTCGATTTTACGAGAAAGTACCCGAATAACGGTGGCGATGGCACGTCGCCAAAGACATGCACGGCAACTGTGCACAAAGCACACGCTAAAGGTCGACTACCAGTAGGGACAGACCACAGGACCACCGCGTTTATCGGCGCTTGGAGCATAAATGCAAACGATTCTCCAACAGCGAGGAAGAAGAGAAACATGTAAAAGTTGGTTGAGGAGAAGGAAATGCCAACGAAGATGAATGCGAAGAAGGAGCAGACCGCGCTGAAGTAGAGATTATCAGACACGGCAGCGTCCATAGATGACGAAGACAACGACCGAAGTCTCCTTCCTCCTCGTTGATGTCTTCCCCTGGAATGATTTTGCAACCGCTCTTTCCTTTTTTGCGCGAAATAGTCTACGCCGATACCACCGAGCAACGTACCAAACACGCCGCAAAACACCGTCACCATACCTAACGCCGCATCCGCGTTCGATCGAGTCCCTAATTCGTATTTGAACAACGCAAAACCTGCTTTCGGTCCCCACGCGCTAAACACACCTAGAACGAGCGAATACCACGAAAAACCACTCAACGTGAGTAAAAAAGTTGGAATCTTGAGCAACTTTAAAGAATCGTACACAAACACTTCGACGACGTTTTTATTGTGTTGTTGTTGTTGCTGTTGCTCTGTCTCACTCCGCTTCATTTTCCTCAAATCAATGGGTTCGCTCGTCGCACAGAACGCAAATAGCGGCACCAGCAAAAGCGCGTTGCCAAAAAACGCAAACCGCCATCCCAAGTACGTCCCAACGATTCCACCATACACGATACCTAAAGCCACACCAAACGGCACGCACAAGTATAGATAACTCAACCATCTCGTCTTCATCCCCTTTGGCGCGTGGTCGTCGATAAATGGCGCCGCCAAGGCAACAAAGCTCGCCTCTCCGACGCCGATGATGATTCGCATGAGTAACAAGAATCGAAAATTGGGACTCAACGCGCATCCCAAATCACCAACCGCGCACGCACCCAAACCAATAGCTATCAACGTAAACGCGTTGACGCTTCGTGATAACTCCGAAAACACCGGTGCGCCAACCAATAAACCAATCACAAACACCGATTGTAACACGCCGTACTCGGCGTAATCGACGTTGAACTCGCCTTGCAATCCGTATCCTTTCGCGTTGGCGTTCGACGACGACGCGGCTTGGTCGTCGTTTCCTCCTGGAGGTTGTCCACTCACCGCCGCGGAAGAAACCACTCCTCGATCTACGTACAACGCGATCGCGACGAGGCAAAATAAGCAGAGCAATCTTTTCGGGGAGAACCATTTCGGTAGTCTTTCTACGTAAGACTCATCATCCGCTCTGGTCATCCCATCGTCTTCCCCAATCGTGAGAGGTGTCGTCTCTTCCTCGTTGGTCCCACTCGTTTGTCCAACGCGCGCGCTCATTCTCTCTCGCCACCTTCAAAGTTCGGAACGAGTTCGTCAAACCTCCCCACTTTTCCGCTTTTGACGACGACTCAGTCGGGTCGTCTTCTTTACTTTCCTCTTTCTCCTCCTCCTCTTTCTCCTCCTCCTCCTCCTTTGGTGGTAAAACCCGTCGTCGTCGTCGTCGTCGTCGTATTCGGAATGCTTAAATCCGGCGCGTAGTAGTTGTGCACGACCGACGCGCCGGCTAACGCGGACAAAAACGCCACCCCGAACGCTCTCAGCGGTGGTGGCATGCGCGCGTCGTCGTCGCACAATTTGCAAAGAGAGTTTTATTAAAGTTCCTTCCAACACCTTCGTTCGTTCGTTCGTTCGTTCGTTCGTGTTCGTTTTACGAGAGTGAAGAAGAAAAGAAGATTTATTGAAGAGAAGAAAAGTCGTTAATAGAAAAAAGAAAAGAAAAGAAAAGAAAAGAAAGGGAAAGAGACGCAAAAAGACAACAACAAAACCTCTCTCTCTCTCTCTCTCTCTCACGCAACGGCGAGAGAATGCGACCACCGCCGCCGCCGCCAGGCTCTCCGCCGCCGCCGCCCAAAGAGTGCGCCGCGGGGACGACGCGGACGAGGACAGGGGGGATGGTCCTGTTAACCATGCGAACCCAATCGAACAACACCCCTGAAAATAATAATAATAATAATAATAATCTCGATCCAAAATCCTTCGTCGACGTGCCCGTGAGGTG
>MDSZ01116248.1_pt1 | contig 17516 bp, 27 predicted proteins | sample 811201 | NCBI WGS metagenome assembly MDSZ01 (sample SAMN05326647, study PRJNA326480) | marine metagenome | isolation source: seawater | place: Indian Ocean: North | collected 2010
ATGATGAGATTAAAAAACACTTTCCTTTTCATGGTCCTTACAATATTAAGTTTGAAGATGTAAGAGCCATCAGTATCATTTCAAACTTTACTGACAACGTTAAAAACTCTACGTTAAGTTGGTTTCCATGTGACACGGAAGAGATGTGGGAAGACAACAAAAAGAAAAAACTAAAAGATCTCAAGAAAAGTGGATGGATGAACGAAGATGGTAGTCCTAAAGAAATAACGTACCACATAGACAAACATGGGTTTAGATATGACGGGAATAGTAGTAAGATTGAGCCTGGTGGTATCCTTTATATTGGTGATAGTAATGTGTTCGGAGTAGGTAACCACTACCATTACAACTATACACTCCAAGGTCACAATAAATCTAGTTTAAAGAACAGACCCTACTACAACTGGGGCATTGGTGGTAGAAGTATAGATACGTACTACAGAATGTTAAAGTTGCACATTGAAGAATATAAACCATATGCCATATTTTTAGATTTTCCTTGGGTAGCAAGTAGATGTGATACGATAAACCAGCACAACGAATTTTTTGGTATGCTCTTAGGTTGGTTAATAGAACAAGGGATAAGTGGAAATACACCACAAAAGGATGTTGAGTTCAGAATGCACAAGCTGTTCTCTTTACCTGCCATTACGGTTAGGTGGCACAAAAATATGGATGCAATTAAGTATCTTTGTTATAAGAATAACACTAAATGTTGGATATACAATGATCCTGAGCTGTGGGAACAAACAGATCGGGATGTTATGAATAATTTCACACGTTGCACTGGTCACTGGGATGAGTACAGATATGCTAGAGACTTAATACACACTAATGAAAAATGGCACACTCTTAAAGGAGATGCACTAGCGGAGGTATTAGATAATGTTCGATACATATGAAATAGGATTCACTTGTTCAACTTTTGATTTGTTACATGCAGGACACTTGCTTATGCTGAGAGAAGCAAAGTCTGTTTGTGATCATCTTATTTGTGGATTGCAAGTTGATCCTACAATAGATAGACCCGAAAAAAACAAACCTGTTCAAAGTTTAATGGAAAGACATATTCAACTCAGTGCTGTAGAATATGTTGATGAGATTATTCCTTATTCAACTGAGAGAGACTTGTTAGACTTGTTAACTCACTTACCCATTGATATTAGAATATTGGGAGAAGATCATAAAAACAAAGACTTTACAGGAAAGGAATTATTACACCATCAAGTCTATTTCAACAAAAGAAGACACAGGTTTAGCACTACTAATTTAAGAAAAGCTGTAACTGATAAAAACTTTAGATTGTCTAAATGGGAAGACATTACAGATGATTAACTGGATTAAAAGATGGTGGCAACGTCGTAAATGGAAAAAGAAATTGAAGAAACTAAAAGATCAGGATCCATTCATATATGAGTAAAAAGATATTAGGATTTAGTGAAGGCTTTCACGATGCAGCAGCAACAGTAATTGAAGAAGACCAAGTACTGTTCGCTGCACACAGTGAAAGGTTTTCAAGAGAGAAGAATGATAAATTTATTGGTGAAGAGTTGTTCCATCACATTCATGATAACTATGATGTTGATGAGATTGCCTTCTATGAAAAAACATTTTTGAAAAGGTTAAGACAACTAAAAGCAGGTCAATGGAACCATGCTTTTAAGAAAAGACAATATGCTTGGAAATTCAAATATTCGTTCCATCATCACCTATCGCATGCAGCTGCAGCATTCCAATGCTCACCCTTTCGAAAAGCAACAGCATTAGTTGTTGATGCTATTGGTGAAATGGATACTATATCAATTTGGAAATGTTGGTATGAGAATGACAAAGCAAAGTATAAAAAGATAGATTGTATCAAGTATCCTTTATCCTTAGGTTTGTTTTACTCTGCAATGACAAAGAGAGTTGGTTTGAAGCCAATGGAAGAAGAATATATTATGATGGGGATGGCAGCATATGGGAAATTAAGAATACCTGTCCAAACTGCCATGATGAAAGTGCTCAATCAAAATCTTCACAGGGGGGTTGGCACGTTTTTGAAAAACGTTAGTGATGAAGATATAGCTTGTAATGCTCAAGAAATTACTGAGAAGGTGTTAACTAAACTTTTAGATAAGATAGATGGTCCAGTTGTGTTTGGTGGAGGGGTTGCTCATAATGTAGTAGCAAATGCTAAAATATTTGCAGACAGGGAACACTACATCTTTCCTAATCCTGGTGATGCTGGATCCTCATTAGGTGCTGCAGCATTAGTAACAAAGAGAAAAATAGACACGAACCACTGGTTCACTGGATATGATGTAGGGCAAATATCTGCTAGTGGGGTCAAAGAAATCGTTGATTACCTTGAGAAATATAGTATAGTAGGAGTATGTGCACAGAAAGCTGAGTTTGGACCTAGAGCTTTGGGAAATAGAAGTCTACTTGCAGATCCTAGAGATCCTAATATCAAAGACAAGGTAAATGAGATCAAGCTACGTCAGAAGTTCAGACCCTTTGCACCTTCGATATTGAAAGAACATGCGGAGGATTATTTTCTCATAAACGATAATCAAGATTATGATTTTATGCAATATACAGCTCCGTGCCATAGAAGAAGTGAGGTACCAAGTATTTGTCATTTTGATGGCTCAGCTAGAGTACATACTGTTGATCTCCAGACACGTAATACCTCGCCGTTGAGAAAAATACTTGAAGCATGGAAAGCCAGAACTGGATGTTCTTTGTTATTAAATACGAGTCTAAACATAAAAGGTCAACCAATGGTAAATAATATTGACCATGCTAAGGATTTTGAAAATACATATAACGTGAAAGTGTTTACACCATGAGTGAAGAGTTTAAAGTAAAAACAGAGAAGCAAGATGACAATCTTAGTTTCTGGTACGAGTATAAACCAAACATCAATGTTGATGATGGTACTCTCGATCTAGAGATTGATCATACATACTTGAAAGATCCAGATCTTGCTGATTTTGATTTTGATAATCCTCCTATTGATCCTGTCGATCTTTCGCAGTCGATGGTGAAGACTATGAGGAAGTTGGAAGGGTATGGGCTATCAGCTAATCAAGTTGGTCTACCTGTAAAAGTATTCTGTCTTGATGGTGAACCAGCTCATGCTATCTTTAATCCATCTATCACTTACTATGGTGATGAAGAAATTACATTGGAGGAAGGCTGCTTATCTTATCCAGGGTTTGGATTGAAGATTACTCGTCCAAGGTTTGTAAGAGCTAGGTTCCAAGATCCGTATGGAGATTGGGTCACGAAACAATTCGATGGAATTACTGCTAGGGTGTTCCAACATGAGTTTGATCACACTGAAGGTGTTGACTTTATCTCAAGAGTAAGTAGACTAAAGAAGAATATGGCAATTAAAAAGTGGAAGAAGAAATATGGCAGAACAACCCTCAGTTTACCATTATAGTGAAATCTTTTATTCGGCTCAAGGTGAAGGTCACTTTACTGGCTGCCCAACTGCCTGGTTAAGATTCTTCACTTGTAACTTACAATGTAATGGGTTTGGCCAGGATGATCCGACTGATGAGTCTACATACGACTTACCGTATCAAAACGTAAACGTTGAAGACTATAAAACTCTCGAAGAGCTACCCGTGTTTGAAAAAGGCTGTGATAGTTCTTATTCGTGGAGTAAGAAGTTTAAACATCTACAACGTAGTGGGACAGCTCAAGAGATTGCAGATAGGTTGCTAGACATTATTCCGTTTGATGACTTTGCATATAAAAATCCTATGGCAAGGCAAGATATACATCTTTGCTTTACTGGTGGTGAACCATTAATGAAAAGATCACAGCAAGCTGTTAGGGAGATCATGATGGCTCTAAGGCATTATGGTAAACAACCAAACAACATTACTTTCGAGACGAATGGTACACAAGTTTTAACACAAGAGTTTGTTGAGCACTTTGATAATAAGGGTATATTTCCTGGCAATATTTTTTGGTCGATTAGTCCTAAGTTGTTTTCTGTTTCTGGAGAGAAACGAGAAAAGGCCATCAATCCAACTGTTCTTAAAACGTATAGGTTGTTGAGCAAGTATGGTCAGCTGAAGTTTGTTATGAATGCTGATCCTCGATGTTGGAAGGAGCTAGATGAAGTTCTTCCTTTGTTTAGACAAGCAGGTATTGATTATCCTGTATGGATTATGCCAGTAGGAGCTACTGTGGAGGATCAGTATAAAGATGCTGGTGAAGTAGCTAACATGGCACTTGCTAGAGGCTATAACGTATCAGCAAGGGTCCATGCTTATTTGTGGGGTAATGCAATTGGGGTTTGAGACTGTTACAAGTGTAAAAATCTTACACACCGACCTTAAAGATATTGATAACAAGAAGTTAGTCGATTTGTGTCTGTCGTGGAGAGACAAGAAGATTGATAAGAGTCCTCAAGCAACAGGTTATGAGGATTCAAGAATACCAGATGATCCTGAAGTTGGTAATCTTAGACAAAAAGTAAACGAAATGGTCAAATCAAGAATTGATAATAGATATCAGTTAGGAGAGATTTGGGCTCACATCCTAGAACCAATGCAGTCGACTATGATACATAGTCATAGAAACGTAAAGGATCACTACAACTTATTTCTGTCCTGGGTTTACTATCCTCATCAACATCCTACTGATGCTGGAGGTAGATTGAGGTTCCAAATTGTAAGTCATATGATGATGAACAACCATGAAGTAACACCGAAAGAAGGTGACATTATTTTCTTTCCATCGTTCTTAAATCATTATACGACACCAAACGTTGGAACTGAAGACCGAATATCAATTAGTGGTAACTTCAGATTGAAAGATGAAGATTATGAAGACGTCTATCGTGACCAACATTCAGGCATCCACGCCTTCTATTCATAGGAGCTTTAAATGGCAAAATACATTTCTACCAAAACCTATAACCACCTTGGGCCGGTGGCTTATCGTCAGTGGCGAGCTGACTCTCATTGCAATCTTATCCACGGCTATGCTCTTTCTTTTCATTTTGAATTTGAGTCTGACAATCTTGATAGCCGCAACTGGGTAATGGACTTTGGAGGTCTAAGACCTCTTAAAGACTTGCTTGAAGATTGGTTTGATCATACATTGCTTGTAGCTGATGATGATCCAGATCGTGAGCATCTAGTAAAGTTAGGTGACCTTGGTCTTGCAAAGATTACTCAAGTAGAGAAGACTGGTTGTGAAGGCCTAGCTTCTTTCTTGTATGAATATATCAATACAATCTTTTTGAAAGATTATGGTGAGCAGGATCGTATCTGGTGCTGTAAGGTTGAGGTACGAGAAACTGCTAGTAACATGGCCATGAGAGTTGGTCATAGAGAAGATGGAGAATTTGATGAGTAGTCCACCTGATTATAAATGGCAAGATTATGGATTCTTGCAAGAGCATGCTGAACATTTAGGTCATGCTGTAGAATGGTTTAGAACACGTGTCAAACAAACTGACACTGGTCATATATATACCACAATTGCTTTATTGGAACATCGTCAAAAGATGTTAAAGAACGTATTGGAGGAGTATGATGATGAGTCTGCATGAAGATCCAGAATTTTTCTCAGCACTAGAGATGAGGTATAAAGCTGAAATAGCTGAGGCCGAAGCTAACATTGCAGTATACCTTCAGAATCCTGCTGGTATTGGAGAGCATCCTGATTTGGTTGCTGCTATCGATACACAAATTGAACGTATTGCTCATGCTGAAGACAAGCTGTCTGTATTAAGGGACCGCTATCTGTGATAAAGTACAAATACGATCAATACAAGAAAGACGTTGATTGGATTGGATATAGTGTTAGAGTATATGAAGATGAGGTATCAACCCCAGGTCTCAAGTGGAGTCCAATTACAATAGTTGCTATTGCAAGAGGAGGTTTAGTGCCTGGTGTTTATCTTTCACACTATTTAAACAGGTCTCTCGAGACTATAAAGTGGCAGTTAAGAGATGGTCACGATCAGCCATCTCTATCAGATCAATTTATTTCTCAGACTATTGGTAAAGAGCTTTTGATAGTCGATGATATCAATGATTCTGGTGAAACTTTTTCACAGCTATTAACGTGTTTCAAGAACGAACCTTACTGGTATTCTGATATAGAAATAAAGAAAAATATTAAAACCGCTTGTCTTATTGAAAAAAGCAGCTCAAGTTTCAAAGTAGACATTTGTCCAAACAAAACTGATAAGGAAGATTGGATAGTCTTCCCATGGGAAAATGAACCACATATATAATTTACAAAAGCTAGCATATAATAGAGAGGCTCTCCTAAATGAGAGTCTTTCTCTTAATTATGATCAGCCCATTGATTATGACGTTGATCCTTTGAATTCTGATTGGTTAAAGACTAGGATTACTGACGATCAAACAGAAGCAAATGAATTGTGGCAATTCTTCAATGATCTACTGGGTGTAAAAGTAACACCGTTATATTATATACAGCCAGCACGTAGCCCTGTAGTCAAACATATTGATACGTTATGTTCATGTTCCATAAATATAGTATTGGATCGGAAACCCACACAGCCTGTGATTTTTCATGACAGTGGGAATGAATATTCTTATTTTTACCGTTGTGCACTGCTTAATGTTAGTGGATACTATCATGAGGTTCCTCCAAGTGAAGAAGATAGACGGATTTTGAGATTTGCTATATCTGTCAAGAGTTCGTACGAAGAGACGTTAAATAAATTAAAAGAAGGAGTTTTGGATGAGTCATCCTGATTATAAGTCTGATCCTGTGTTGGGCCAAGAGGTGAAGAATCATTTAGAAAGTATTGGTCTCGAGACACCTATGACTGATTTAGTAGGTGTAAGTGATGAGATAAAGATTAATGCCATCAAAGCTGATATAGCACATGCATTAGAAACACTTGGCTTGGATCTTACTGATGACTCACTAATGGATACACCTAATCGTGTAGCTAAGATGTGGGTCAAAGAAATATTCTGGGGACTTGACTACAACCAGTTTCCTAAGTGCACTACAATTGAGAATAAGATGGGTAAGAACTCACCTGGCTCGTTTGTAGTGGAAAGAAATATCAATGTTCAGTCTAACTGTGAACATCACTTTGTTGTGATTGATGGTAAGGCTTGTGTTGCATATATTCCTCGAGCTAAAGTGCTTGGATTGTCTAAGCTAAATAGAATTGTGGAGTTCTATAGTAAGCGGCCTCAGGTACAAGAAAGACTGACAGAACAGATTGCTGCAACAATCTCATATGTAACTGAAACACCTGATGTTGCTGTATATCTTGAAGCAGTACATTATTGTGTTAAGAGTAGAGGTATCCAAGATACTGGATCGAGTACCTGTACTCTTGCTGTTGATGGATTATTTGCAGAACCTAATTCTGAAGTTCGTCGTGAATTTTTAAATATTGCAAGGGGTTTGTCAATCCTGCAATAATCTAAACTCAAATGGAGTCGTTTTATTATGAACAATTATTTGTTAAAGTGGACATGTAACGATAAGGTTGCTTACAAAACTGGGATCTCCAAAGATCATACACAACTGTTGGAGAACAGATTTGGTAAAAGTTCTAAATTCTACCACCCTGGGTACAGCTTATTCAAAATTGAAGAGCTTGCTCATGTTTATTGCAGTAGTGAGTCTTATTCTTTGGCTCGAGCTGCTGCTTTTGGAATGGAGCATGCATTTAAAGCAGTTTTTCCTAAAGACTTTCAACTAGAAGATCATTTCAATCTAAAACCTGGTGTACTAGATGGTATGGGAGGAATCACAGAATTCTTTCTATTGCCTTCGTATATTAGTGAAGAAGAAATGATCTCTATCTTTGAAAGAGCACATAAAAATGTTTGGCAATTAAACAATAAACTTAAATCCTATCAAGGAACAGTTTCAGCGGAGATGAATATATGAGTGATGTGAATCCTGATTTTATTGCACCTGTCTCGGAATTTGAGTCGAAAGTAAGTAAAAAGTCAATCTTTGTAACCTTTCAGAAAGAAGGTTTGCATAGGTGGCCCGATGCTATTAATTTTCCTGGTGTTGAGTTCTTAGCTAATGAACATAGACATATGTTTCATTTTAGAGTTGAGATGGAGGTCTTTCATGATGATCGTGAAGTAGAATTTATTCTGTTTAAACGTGAACTTGAAAAACTCTATGGTGATGGAGCAATGGAAATAGATTACAAAAGTTGTGAGATGTTGGGCGAAGAGTTAGCTAAATATATCATCAGCCATTATCCAGGCCGACAAGTGAAAATTGAAGTCTCCGAAGATGGAGAAAATGGAGCTATAATTTATTATGATTGATTTTTGTCACATTGCCCCTACACCACACTTATCACTTATCTATAAAAGACCTGTGCATCTTGTGCTTGCTCATTTGATTGAGGAAGATGAACGGTATTGTGAGTTCTATAAAAATAGTGGTGCAGAACTTATTATGGATAACAGTGCATTTGAAATGTACAAACGTAACGAGCCGATGTATCCAACCGAGAAGCTAATTGAGATGGCTAAAAAGGTTAGAGCAAGTTATGTTGTCATGTCTGACTATCCTAAAGAGCCAATCAAGAAGACTATAGATGCTGCTGTAGAAATGATTCCTCAACTTAGAGAAGCTGGCTTTGGTACATTCTTCTGTCCACAATCAGAGCCTGATGATATTGAAGGGTTGATTGCTGCATATGGTTGGGCATTCCACAACCCAGGTATTGATTACGTTGCATTTAGTATTCTTAATATTCCACTTGCATATGGTTGTGAAGATGGCTCAAAAACAGATCCACTTTTTGGTGACACTACTTGGAAGATGCAAAAGTTCTTATCAAGATGGAAGTTCATGCATGAACTCAATAGAAGGTTTGATCTAAAATCAATTCATAGGGATAAAAGGTTTCACTTTCTTGGAATGACTGAAGGTCCTAATGAAATTGAGCTGATGGCTGAGTTCCATGATTATATTGATACGTGGGATAGCTCTGCTGCTGTGTGGGCAGGTCTAAATGGTATTGAGTTTGACCACTCTCCAACTGGTTTAGTTCAAGGAAAGTTTGAAAAAGAAGTTGACTTCAATTTTGAGTGTAAGGATAATGAAGATAAGGCCCGATGGAACATGGACTATATTGATGAGTTGTGTCGATGAAAAAAGAGAATAATTTTATGTACGGTAAAGAGCTGCATGATCTAGCTCAAGATCTGCATCTTGACGATGTAAGTGTTAAATACGTACCTCACCAGATTGAGTTTAGATATAATGAAGATGAGATGTTGAATGAAGTGCTTGAGTACATCAAGACAACGTATCAAGGTCATTATGTTGGAAAAGAAGAAATTCAGACCACAGATGTTTGGCACACTCTCGGTAGTGCAATGACTACTACTAGAGATACAGCTATCAAGTATCTAATGAGATATGGTAAGAAGGGTGGTTATAATAAAAAAGATTTGCTTAAAGCAATTCATTATATTGTATTGTTAAGTTATTTTACGGAGGACGAGAATGATCCATCTAGGTAGTTCGAATAGCAGTAGCTCTTTATCTACTTTCCAGCCGGAAGATGTGCAGCCTAATGCAATTGATTTGAGAGTTGATCAGATTAGGAGAATTGATGATAATGTATTCACTATTAGTGAAGATGGTAAAATTCATAGAGGCTCTGCACCAATTGCAACTGAGAAAGATGGTTACTGGAGATTAGAAAATGGAACGTATGAAGTTATTATGGAAGGTGAGGTTACTATTGGACCTGACGAAGCAGGCTGGGTTATTACTAGGAGCTCTCTTAACCGTAATGGGGTTTTTCTTACTAGCGGTTTGTATGATTCTGGGTACAGTGGGGTCATGGCTGGTGCTTTGCACGTACACTGCGGTACTGCTCGGATTAAAAAAGGTACGAGAATTGGCCAATTTCTTCTCTTCAAAGCTGAGTCTCTAAACCAATATTCTGGAAGCTATGGCTCTGGTTCAGAGCACGATAAAAAGTATAAAGAACAAGGTGAGTTGTTTAATGGAAATTAAAGTAGAAATTGAAGATCTACGTAAACGAAAGTTATTCGTAGCAACTCCAATGTATGGGGGTCAGTGTGCTGGTATGTTTTGCAGATCGACAAACGATCTGTCAGCACTGTGCATGCATTACAACATTGAACTGAAATACTACTATCTGTTCAATGAGAGTTTGATTACTCGTGCAAGAAATTATTGTTGTGATGAGTTCATGAGAAGTGACTGCACACATATGTTATTCATCGATGCTGATATTGGGTTTGAAGCTAACGATGTTATTTCAATGTTGGCTTTGATGGATCATGAAGATCCAGAAAACGAATACGACATTCTTTGCTCACCATATCCTAAAAAGTGTATCAGTTGGGAAAAGATCAAAGCAGCTGTTGATCAAGGTCAAGCTGATGAAGATCCTAACAATCTTGAGCACTTTGTTGGTGACTATGTCTTCAATCCAATTGCAGGTACTACTGAGATTGCACTTGATGAGCCAGCAGAGGTACTTGAAGGTGGCACTGGTTTCATGATGCTTACCAAGAAGACTCTACAAACATTCAGAGATGCATATTGGGAGGATAGTGAGCTGAGCCCAGGTGGTTTCAAGTATAAGCCTGATCATATTCGTACTGAGCACTTTGATGGTAGTAGAGAAATTATGATGTATTTCCAGGCTCTAATTGATCCTGAGTCACGTCGTTATCTTTCTGAAGACTATATGTTCTGTCAGTGGGCAAGGAAGGCTGGACTAAGGTTGTTTCTATGTCCTTGGGTTCAACTACAACATGTTGGTAACTATACGTTTGGTGGAAGCCTTCATGCATTGTCAGCTATTGGTGCAACTGCAACAGCTGATTCAAGTCAAATCAAAAAGAAAAAAGGATCGTCGATTGAAGAGCTAGAAAAGAAACAGGCTAAGGCAGCAGAAGCAGCAGCAAGGATTAAAACGAGTGCCAAAGCCTGACAAATATTCACATGACGTAGATTGGGATATTCTGAACAGACTTAGAAACATTGGTTTGAGGTTTATCAAAGACAATGCTCTCGAAAGAGGTCCATTGAAGATGGTAAACATGAAAAGATATAAAGATGATGATGTTTTCAAGTTTCATGCTACGACAACACATCAACAAAACTTGCAAAATATAACTGGAGGGAAACTTCCAGTTGTCGTTCATGAATATCCAACTGATACAGAAAGGAACTTTTGGAAACAATATAATCATAAAATTGGCAAAGGCCAACTAAGGCACAACGGTTGGATTGTGCCCATGAAAGAAGAAGTGTGGGATGAGATTGGCAAGTGTTATCGAAACGAGGGTCCTAAGCAAAACACTTACTATCTGAATGCTCAAGGGTTTAGACACGATGGGTCTTTAGAAAACATGTTGACTGAAACCGGAGGAGCAGTATACTTAGGAGACAGTCATGTAATGGGTGTTGGTGTTGATATTGAAAACTCTTGGACACATATAGCTCATCACAATTGTAAAGCTACCAGAGATATGAGATACATAAACATGGGTATGCCTGGTAAAGGTATTGAGTCACAATATCGGTATCTGAAAAGATACATAGAAGAAATCAAACCAGACATTGTTGTATCATCTTATCCATGGCCATTCACTCGAGCTGAAGTATGGGACTATATGCAAGATGAGTGGGGTAGTATTACAATCAACAAGTTAGGTAGAACGAAGCTACGTGGGGAAGAAAGAGTCCCTGATGTACGATGGCATTTCCATACAGCAGCATCATACAATAGATACTACAAATGTATTGATGCTATAAAGTGGTTGTGTCATGAAGTTGGTGCAAAATTTTATTCAATTGAGGAGGAGACTGACGATAAAGTACACAACCAATTAAGTATGAATTATGTGCACAGAATTAATGATAAGGATTGGGGTCGTGATATGGTGCACTCAGGTCATATGACCCACAAACACAATAGTGAAGTCCTTAGTGAAATAATGGAAAGGTTGTTTATATAATGAACTTTAGTAATGATACTGTGACAGTGTTGAAGAACTTTGCACAGATAAATCCTTCAATTGTATTCAAGCCAGGTAAAAAGCTGACTACAATTTCACCTCAGAAGAGCATTATGGCAAGTGCTACAATCTCTGATGAGTTTCCATCTGAAGGTGCTATATATGACTTGAGTAGGTTTCTTGGTGTTGTGAGTATGTTTGAATCACCTGCTTATACGTTTAACGAAACTCATATGGATATCCGAGATAATCATAAAAGTGTTGCATATACTTTCTGCAGTCCGGATATGATTGTGAAGCCATCTCAAGAAGATATTGATTTGCCTACTACTGATGTTGATATCAATATTACTAATGAGCAGTTCCAAGCAGTAATGAGAGCTGCTACAATTATGCAGTTGCCTCAGATTTGTATTACTGGTGCCGACGATATCTCGCTAGAAGCTATGGATAGAGAAAATCCTACTTCTGATAAGTATACACAAGTGCTTGGTAATAATACTACTGATCACACATTCACGTTCACGTTCAAGACAGAAAACTTGAAAATGCTTCCTGCTAATTATAATCTAAAGATTACAGAGAAAGGCATTTCAAAGTTTACATCCTTGAATGATGATGGTCCTAAACTAACTTATTGGATTGCAGTAGAACAAAACTCCGAGTTTGTATAATGCTAGAAGACTTTTTGTGGGTGGAGGCATATCGGCCGAAGAAGATTGCTGATTGCATACTTCCGGCTGAACTGAAGAAAACCTTCCAGGCTTTTGTAAATGATGAAAATGTACCAAACCTTGTTCTTGCTGGAGGACCGGGTGTTGGTAAAACAACTGTAGCTAAAGCAATGCTTGAGGAGCTTGGTTCTGATTACATTGTTGTTAATGGCAGCTTGTCAGGTAATATTGATACACTAAGGAATGATATCAAACAGTTTGCTTCATCTGTTTCATTCTCTGGTGGTAGAAAGTATGTGATCCTAGATGAAGCTGACTATCTTAATCCTCAAAGCACACAACCAGCACTAAGAAACTTTATGGAAGAGTTCAGTAAGAACTGTGGGTTCATAATGACTTGCAACTTTAAGAACAGAATTATTGAACCTCTTTTATCAAGATGTAGTGTGATTGACTTTAAGCTGCCTAAGAGTGAAAAACCAGCACTCGCTCAGATGTTCATGCAACGTTGCATAAATATCTTACTAGAACATAATGTAACATTCAACGAAAGAGTTATTGCTGAGTTTATAATGAAGCATTTCTCTGATTGGCGGAGGGTGATAAATGAGCTTCAGCGGTACTCTGTTTCTGGTCACATTGATAGTGGGATCCTTGCTAATGTATCCGATAGTAGTTTTAAAACGTTGGTTGGTTTCCTTAAAACGAAAAATTTTACGGAAATGAGAAAGTGGGTTGCTCAGAACGTAGATAACGAACCATCACTGCTTTATAGAAGAATCTATGATAATGCATCTGAGTATGCAGAGAAGAAGAGTGTTCCACAGATTGTACTTACGTTGGCGGATTATCAATACAAGTCTGCTTTTGTAGCAGATCAAGAGATAAACTTTGTTGCATGCATGACCGAGCTTATGGCTGAGGTAGAGTGGAAATGAAGAAACGTATTCATGTCAATATGCACATTATTCGACGTAACCACAAGACAGGTGAAAGAGAACCTGTTTTAACTTGTAAGACGTCAAAAGGAAATGATTATGCTCATGAAGTTGAGATACTTGGACCTTGCAAGGTGATCTATTCACCAGATAAACCTTTGCCTTGTGGGGCAAGAGTTTATATAGAGACAGACAGCGAGGTTATCTTAAAATGATGGAATGTGATAAATGCCTTGAGATGTTTGATGAACACAAGACCTTAGGGATTGTTCTCAAAGGTGAAGATTATGTGATATCAGTATGTGAAAAGTGTTTAGCAAAAATGGCTAACGAGGTAGATGATGAAACCATTTGATTATGTTACTAGTGTATCATATAACAAGAAGAATATGATGAGAGACACAGAAAACGATGAGTTAGCTGAAAGTGGTTATCAACCTTATCTATCGAACAAAGCATTATCATATCACGTAGATTCGTTGTTTCATAGCAATGAAATGAATATGAATCATCACATAGACAACATCCTCCAATATGAATATTTCCTAAATACACTGCGACCCAAAAGGCGATTTGCAAAATGGGTGAAAGCTGAGGATAATGATGATTTAGAGGCGATTAAATTATATTTTGGATATTCTAACAAAAAAGCCGAACAAACTCTTTCAATATTATCTTCTGAACAAATAAGAATTATAAAGGATGAATTATTCAGAGGAAAGGAAAATGAACATAGGGTCAGTTGATTCAATGGTTGAAGTGACTCTGCAAAACGATGAAGATTTTTTAAAAGTGAAAGAGACTTTAACCAGAATAGGGGTAGCATCGAGAAAGAATAGAGCTCTATACCAGAGTTGTCATATACTCCATAAACAGCAAAAATATTACATTGTGCATTTCAAGGAACTGTTTGCACTTGATGGCAAGCCAACTAATTTTGACAAAGAAGATTTAGCAAGACGAAATACGATTGTTAATCTTTTAGAGGAATGGGGATTGGTCAAAATTTTGGATCCTGAAGTTACAGCAGAACCTACAGCACCACTAAGCCAAACGAAAATTATTTCTTTTAAGGACAAAGATCAATGGGAACTTATACCTAAATATAACATAGGAAAAAAACGTTGACTTCAAGACGTTAAAGTACTATATTATATAAAGTCATGCCATGTTGGGTGACTTAAACATACTTGCTAAAAAGGAGTAATGTAATGGTAAATTCAATTCTAGGTCTATCCGACCCATTTTTTCGTACATCAATTGGCTTTGATAAGATGTTTGATACTCTCGAACGTCTTAATTCTGCATCTAATGCTCAAGAAGGTTATCCTCCTTACAATTTAATTAGAACAGGTGATGATTGCTTTGTTATTGAAGTAGCAGTAGCTGGATTTTCAAAAAAGGAGCTTGATGTTGAGATCAAGGAAAACGTACTTCACATCAAAGGTCAAAAGACCGATGAGGAAGAAGGTAAAAAGAATTACATCCACAAAGGGATTGGGGGCCGTAGGTTCCATAAGACCTTTACACTTGCGGAATATGTTGAAGTTATCGACGGCTCGTTCGTCGATGGAATCTTAACTATAGTATGTGAAAGAATTGTTCCGGAAGAGAAGAAGCCTCGTAAAGTAGTACTAGGCGATGATAAAATTACTGTGACAGACACAACAGAGCTTCTTCAGGAGTAATAAATAAGGGGGGCACGTTCGCCCCCCTTTCACTTTGGAGTAAATAATGAATATAGATAAACTAAGAGAAGAGCTAGAAATCGATGAAGGAGTTCGGTACCACGTGTATTTGGATCATCTTGGCTATCCTACTTTTGGTATTGGCCACCTTGTCATTGAAGGCGATCCAGAATATCCCGGCGAAGAAGGTGAGCCAGTTTCACCAGATAGAGTTAAAGAAGCCTTCGAATCAGATCTCGAAGGAGTCTTGCGAGACTGCAACATCCTTTACCCAGACTTTGACGATCTGCCAGAAGAAGCTCAGCATGTAATTGCAAACATGATGTTTAATATGGGACGACCTCGATTGTCAAAATTTGTTGGCATGAAACGTGGAGTTGATAATCGTGATTGGAATGCAGCTGCTGATGAAATGGTTGATAGCAGATGGTATCAACAAGTTAACAACAGAGCAAGTCGACTTGTCCAAAGGATGAGAGAAATTGGTTAGTCCAATTGAGCCAGTAGGATCAGTACCAGTAGATACGTATACAACGTATTTTGCAAGGCCTTTAATTAGTGCTACAGGTACAGAGCACGTTGCTGCTACTGAGCAAATTGATAGCAACGGTAGAACCTTATCGATATCAGAATCTGTATTGTTAGTGTATGACAGGTTTGCAAATTTGCAAACACTTAATCAACTTGATCCGTCAACTATAAGAGTTGATGTCTGAGGAATAAGGTTGTCAATTAGTGTTGACCTGTATTGCATGATGTGGTATAAATATATAATGGATTCTAAATCGTAACGGACTCACATGTCATTTTTCTATACTGGTGCTTTCATGCACCACAACTGCTCTAAGAAGGTCCCTGATGGCCACCCTCTCCGTTTGTTTCACGAGAGGCGAGCTGAGCTTGATAAAATCTTTCATGTTTATTATAAGGATGGTAAACGTTTTCTCGACGAAGTAGAATACGAACCATATCTATTTGTTAAGAATGGGGATCCTTATGCAGAACCAACATCAGACTTTACTACTCTAAGAGGTGAAGGCTTAGATAAGGTCACGTTTGATTGTTATGGTGATATGAGAGATAAAGCCATATACAACAAGATTGATAACCAGCTTTACTATGGCTCAACAAATTCTAACTTTGTGTTTCTCAATGATACGTATCGTGGTGATGTTCCATATGAAACAGATACAATCACTGTTGCAAACATAGATATTGAGGTTGCAGCTGATGAAGGTTTTCCTGATATTGAAAAAGCTGAAAAACCAATTACTGCAATCACATTAAAAGTACGAGATCATATCTATGTATTTGGCTGTGAAGAATATGAGACTGATCGTCGAGATGTAGAATACTTCAAATGTACAGATGAAGAAGCTCTGCTTAAAGTGTTTATTGAGATATGGGAACGAAGTAACATAGATGCTGTTACTGGCTGGAACATAGAAGGCTTTGATATTCCATATATTCTGTTTCGAATCTGCAATGTGTTGAATGTTGATGAAGCTAAACGTCTGAGTCCTTTTCAAAAGATCAGTATACGTAAGGTTGGTAGTGTAGGTGATAAGGTCATCGAACGACCTGAGATTCTAGGTATTAGCCAGCTCGATTATATTGCACTGTATAGAAAATTTACATATGTCCAACAAGAAAGCTATTCGTTGGATAATATATCGTCTGTTGAGCTAGGTGAGAAGAAACTAGACTACAGTGAGTATGATGGATTGCTTTCTCTGTATAAGAATGATTATAAGAAGTTCATTGACTATAATATTCGAGACGTTGAGCTTGTCGATAAGCTAGATCAGAAACTTGGTCTAATTAATTTGGTGTATGCTATTGCTTATGATGGTAAAGTTAATTATGCTGATACACTTACTTCTGTTAGAATGTGGGATATGATTATTCATAACTACCTTCACGATAAAAAGATAGCTATTGATCCTTTTATATATAAACAGAAAGAACGTCAAGTTGAAGGTGCCTTCGTTAAGGACCCTAAGGTTGGAATGCATAAATGGATTGTTTCGTTTGACTTGAACAGTCTGTATCCTCATTTGATTATGCAATACAATATTGGCCCTGATACGTATCAAGGATATGTTCCAAAGCATCTACTAAAAGATCAACAAGGTAGGCCATTGTCTAACTTGCATGTCGATAGGATTGTTGATGGATATCTCGAAGACAATATAGAACTACAAAAGTATATGAAAGAACATA
>MDSZ01005696.1_pt1 | contig 17514 bp, 13 predicted proteins | sample 811201 | NCBI WGS metagenome assembly MDSZ01 (sample SAMN05326647, study PRJNA326480) | marine metagenome | isolation source: seawater | place: Indian Ocean: North | collected 2010
AAAATGCATAGCCATGCCGTCATGCCCATTTAAACAATCTTCACCCAAAGGATGCAGTTCATCTGAAGTATCGTAGACGTCTTCAACTTCTATATCCGATTCTTCATCGGATTCAAAAATTGAAAACAATGGATCTAAATATCCCTGTTGTGAACTGAAAACCAGTAAAGTTACCAAAGAAATAATGAATATAACCATTGGTAAACGGTCACTGTTCAATATTATTCCTCCGAGTCGGATTCGGTAGGAGCCACATATCCCCTAGATCTAGAACGACGTTCTTTACGTGCATTAATCGCTTCATCATTAATGTTGGAGTTCCATTCGGAGGTTTTCTGCATGTTACCCAATTTGAAGAAACCAAATGTAGTGATCAAATGTGCAACATGTGCAGTAGTGCAATACTGACACAACTTCTCGATTTGAAATTCTGCATAAATTAAGTACATAATTACTGCAATTCCTGAAATACACATCAATTTGCTATAGTAAATGTAATTTGAAACCCATGGAGCTGATGAGTCCCTTGATACAGAATACACAATCCAAAGAAATAGTGAAAATACCAACATTCCAACTAGACCCCAAGGAATGTCGAAAAATGGCATTGTATTCCAATCATCATTACCAATTACGCTACCACAGTCCCATACTCCGCCACCTGCACAAAAATCTCCGGTTCCTATTTCCTTGGCCTTATTATGAATCCAATAAGTATGTGCAGAAACTGTAAATCCACCAAAGATTACCAGCATCATTCCATTAACTGTTCTTCCAAAATTGGTACCCATACTAGGCCACTTTTCGGATACTGACTTTCCAAGATTTTCTCCGAATGGAAGCATCAAAACAAGACCCAGAAGTATTGGTATCCAATGAAAAATAAGTTGTGTATCAGCACTTAGTTCCATATCAATCATCTCCTGTAGGAATCAAATCATTCATCGCGTCGAATACAGTACTGTAGGAACTACCTTCTGGTGATGAAAACTGTACAATACCATTGGGTGCGATTAGATAATATGATGGTGTACCTTGCACTTCCCAAAGATCTTTGTACGCATTATCCTGTCCATCCATGTAGTTAAATTGGTGAGAATGTTCACTTCTGAAATCCTGTATAACAGTACGGCCATATTCCTTACCTTCGACACTACTATCCCAAAGTGAAATAGAAACTGCTAAGAATTCTACATTAAGACCTTCTGCAATATCTGGATTCCCTAGCCAATAATTTTGTGCCTGTGGTATTGTATTTTTTGCTGCACTAACACATGCACCACAATTTGTATCCATGAATTCTATCATAATCCAGGTTCCTGGCATTCCTGGCTGCCAGTCTGTATTAATTCTATCTTCTAATTTGTAGTCAGTCCATGTGTTACCATTCCAAACATCACCCTCAAGTTCAGGTGCCAAATCCCCTACTGAAACTCCACTATAAACTGGGTTTGTTGTAAGTGCGATTAGAGTATAAGTTGCAACAAAAATTACAGCTACAAACATAGTTGCATCTGCTCTAGCGCTTCCTTCATCTGAAATTTTCCTTCGGTACACAATTATTCCTCCATTATCTCCCCAATTAGGACTCTCGTTGTATGGGCGACAGCATCTTCACTTTCATAATTAACTTTGAATCCTAGATTCACAAGTCGATTTATTGCCAATCTTGCTTTAGGGATATCTCCTGCCCAACCTCTATCTCCACCTGTATAGTGAATCATTGCATCCTTACAACCAGTTTCCCTAATTACAATTTCAGCAATCCTACGTACGCTACATGTGTCATTTGAACCCAAATTGTAGAGATTAAATGGATCATTGGTATTGTCAACAACATGCAAAATTGCATCGACACAATCTCCTACTTCCATGTATGACTTTTCTTGTAGCCCATTTCCTAAAACCTCCAAACTATTCGGATCTTTCTTTAGTTTGTGAATGAAATCAAAAATAACTCCATGAGTGCCTCTACGACCTATAATGTTAGCAAATCGAAATACCCATGCTTGAAATCCGAATGTACCTACCCATGATCCTATCAACCCTTCACCGCCTTGTTTTGAAGCGCCATAGAGTGAAATTGGTATACATGGGCCGTGATTTTCCGGTGTTGGCATTGGAGCGTCTTCACCATAGACAACACTTGATGAAGAAAATACAATCTTTTTTACATCATTCAATCGCATTGCTTCTAGTACATTATATGTAGCAATTGTACCCTCATTTAGGTCAGTATCTGTAACTCTGGTTCCCAATCTTATATCTGCATTTGCGGCCAAATGAAATACCATTTCAATGCCATCCATTAGCGGTTTTATATCATTGAGATTTTTCAAATCAACATTATGAAATTTAACTTTGCCAGTATCTATATGTGATTTTATGAAATCAAGCACACCAGATGATAAATTATCGATAACTTCGACATCATATCCACGTGAAACTAAACGGTCTACAAGATGTGAGCCGATAAATCCAGCACCGCCAGTCACCATAACTCGCATGAACACCCGGTACCTTTCACTCGTTTCAAGCCATCGCGTACAAACTCAACTATTCTAATTGTGATTTATGATATAATTTAGGCGATGGACATATAATGGAACCTTTGCGACCTGCATTCATGGGGAGGGGGCGCTCTAGTGGTTTACGTATTGTTGCCGGCCTTCCAATGTATAACGAAGAAGAAACGATTGGCACCGTAATTTCAAAGGTTTTAGATTATGTTGATGATGTTATTTGTGTAGATGATGGTTCATCTGATTCATGTGCAAGAATAGCTGAGGCATGTGGTGCAACTGTTCACAGACATAGAATCAATAGAGGTTATGGCGGCGCTCTTAAAACACTTTTTTCAGTTGCCAAAAATATGGATGTTGACATATTGGTAATACTTGACAGTGATGGCCAACATAATACTGATGACATCCCAAAACTACTCCAGCCGATTATCGATGGTAATGCCGACTTTGTTATTGGAAGCCGGTTCGTAGACGGAGGTAGTGGACAAGATATGCCCTCATATCGTCGTTTGGGCATTAAAGTGATCACAGCGGCATCTAACCTGTCAAGCGACTTAGACATTAAAGATACTCAATCTGGATTTAGAGCTTTTTCTAAACTCGCATTGGAACGGTTGCGGTTTGATTCAGAAGGTATGGAACTATCACTTGAAATGTTGGAAGATGCGCGTGAAAAGAATTTGGCCATAACTGAGGTTCCTACAGAAATCCGTTATGATGTACCAAAGGGAAGTAATTTCACAGCAATTTCACATGGGTTTACAGTACTTACTTGGGCTCTACTATCACTTTCACAAAAGAAACCTTTGCTAGTTTTAGGGCTACCGGGAATGGGATTATTTGCAACTGGAGCAGCAATGGGTCTTAATGCGATAAATAAATTTACAGATTCAGTAGATTACCTGGTTGGGCCTGGTCTTACAGCTATATGGGTAGGTGTGCTTGGTCTTTCATTAATGACTACTGGGCTGATTTTACAATCAGCAAGAAATTTTATCCGCCACCTATTAGTAAGAGAATTTGGACTAGATTGACACAACTCCTTACACAGGATTCATTTCCTAATTATGTTACGCAATAACATGGCCGGTGATGAATCTAAGTTGATTCAAATTCGCGACCGTGTAAAATCAGGCATCGAAGATTCCCTAGATTCGATGTATACGCAACTCTTGGCACAACCCAAAACCACTCTCCTGATAATGATAATTATTAGTTCATGGTTTGCTAACATAGGTTCAACATTTCAAGACCAAATTGAAGACGATTTAGAAATATTCCTACCCGAAAATGCAGATTCTACTGACTTACTAATGGAAGTAAGAGGTGAATGGTCAACTGACATTGGAATAATATATATTCAAACTGAGAATGCAAAGGACCCTGAAAATTATGGTAATACAAGTAACATAAGCAATGTGCAAATATTGCATGAAATAAGTTGGATAGAAGGAGATAATGAGTACAATGGCCAACCAGGTATCAGTAAGAGTGGTATTGATTGGGACAAAGAAGATCATGGACGCAACGATGGAGTATTATGGATCATTTCTTTTCCACAAATAATCAAAGAAATAAATTCTAGTGACGGGCGATTCTACAATGCTACTTGTGAAGGACCTGGAGAAAGATTAACGCAAAATGTTGTAAATTGTGAAGCAATGCAATCAATGCCAGGTAATATCGGTGGCCTATATGCCATACCTGATGAACAATCTCGTATTGATGATATTGTATCCAGAGCAAATGGTGCTTTTGATGCACTAGTTAAGGATACAAATGGCGATGGAGTATGGGATACTACTGCTGTAATAATTGGAATGACTCATGACATGAGTATAACTGACAACTGGGATGATTACAAAGAATTTTTTGCACATGTAGATATAGTCATTTCAGAAGAAAATAGACCTGATGAATACCGACAAACTACAATGACGCAAACTGGATTATCAAAAATACTTGAAGACGTATCAGATTCAATATACCTTGACTTACTAAATATGTTACCTATTTCTCTAATGCTAACTGTATTTGTCATAACTGCAATACATAGATCTTGGAAGGTTGTAGTGATTACTGGAACTCCAATTGTCATGGCCCTTGCATTTACCTTTGGCGCATCTGTTTTACTAAAGTTGACACTAACGCCTATGATTATTGCAACCTTCCCTATTTTAATCGGATTAGGTGTTGACTATGCATTGCATATGGTGAATAGAATAGAAGAAGTCAGGAAAAAGAAACTAGATGAAGCAACTGAAATTGCAGAGAATAATAGAAGGAAGGGGCAACCAATAACACCTATACCCGACATGTGGGATCCTGAATTTTACAAATCATGTGTCATGGATATGACGCGTACTACTGGGGTAGCAGTGATGATTTCGGCTGCTACAACGATAGTAGGATTTAGTGTATTGATTGCCCCAAATATTGTATCAATAATACCAATTAGATCTGTTGGTTTAACTCTCGTTGCCGGAATTATTTCGACTCTTATCTTTTCAATAATATTGGTTCCAACTTTAGCATGGTTGCTTGGTTTTTCAAAGCGGACCAACCCCCCTATGTGGGGTAAAATTTCACGTGGATCAATCAGATATTTCCCTGTCTTTTTAGCAATTGCAATTGTAATTACATCTGCAGGAATTTATTACAAAGATGAGATGTCAAAGCCAATTACTGGATCAGATCAAACTCCTGACAACATACCATCTATGGAAGCAATGGTTGAATATTCTAGTACATTTGGTGGAGGACAAACTTCATTGTTTATTTTTGATGCAACTAAGCATGCTAATCTTGAAGAACATAAAATTAGAGATTTGGATGTTCTTGATGCCATGGATGCATTAGAACAACGAATTAATTCAACAGCTTATACAAATACCACTAGTGTAATTACGTTCCTAAAGGCAATACCTGTTTCACTTACTGAGCCGAATTCTAATGTTTCTCTCTATGAAGGATCTTTGTGGGATTTATTGCACGAGGAGTGTTGGGAGTCAAATGCACCAGAATGTGCTGCATGGATTGCAATTGATGCCACTAGCTTGGATGGAAAGGGACGTGAGCACTTACGCAAAGATATGGTCAATGTTGCATACGACACATTATCCAAAGAAGTCCAATGGATGTTGACTAACGAAGGTGGAAGCAAAGCCCTTGTTTATGTGACCCAGCCTTATCTTAATCTAACTGGAGCAGGCGAATTGCGTGACCAAATTGATGGAATGCTCTCTGAACCGATGGATGAACCAGGAATTAGAGTAACACCATTGACAGGAGGATTACCTGTTTCCCTTGACATAAATAAGGGGATTCATGAAACACAAAGTTACACTACACTACTAACATTATTAATTTTAACACTTGCATTGTGTATTGTATTCAGATCACCTAGAGTAGGAATTTATACAATGGTTCCTGTTGCAGTGATAATTATTTGGCAACCACTATTGATGAGATCAGGAGATGTAAATGTAAATATTTTCACAGCAATGATTGGAACTATCGTATTTGGAATAGGAGTAGATGACGCCATACATGTTATGCATAGAATTCAAGAAGAGGGAGAGACTGCTGTTGGAATGGCACATTCTATAGAAAAAACTGGCCAAACTATTTTTGAAACAACTGCAACAACTGTTGCTGGCTTGGGTGCAGGTTTCTTTGTTGCATTCCCTGGACTAGAAAATTTCTTCATATTGATGATGTTGCTGATTTGCTTTGCATTCCTAACCAGTGTATTCTTATTACCTGCATGCTTGACAGCTGACAACATTATACGACGAAAAATATTCAATGATGATCGTAAATTTGTTGATTTCGGAGAAATAGCAGTATTTACTGATGAAAATATGGACCCAGTGGACGCTATTATTGAATGAGTGAGGGTGCAGGGAGTAAGCCCCTTTCTGTTACCATTTGGCGACTGCATTCAACTAAGCATCCTACCCGTCCTAATACGTGCAATATTGTTGGGACTGTTTGGACTTGCTCCAGCGGGGTTGTTCGTCTCATTGACAAAATGGCAATCTCGTCCTCCCGGATTCATAGTAAAAGCCACCTATCATTCGTTTCTGCACCAATACCGACCCATCTCTGTGTCAGACTTTTGTCTTCCGCTTGCACTGTGGAGAGGGGACTTTCCTCAGACTCGAAGTCTGTCAGCAGTCCTCCTGCACCCTCAGACACTCTGTGCCACCCATACTTCTTGAATGGTTTGACTGTAAATCAATCATCATTAACTTCAATTTCATCCTCACTTCTTGGTCCTGTAATTATCAAGTATCCAAGTAAAGTCGCTAGGAGTACAACAATTAGAACGAACATCGTAACCATTCCACCGCTGGCATTTTCCATTCCCCCAATGATGAAAGTTGATTCTCCTGTATCTACTTGCTCAGGAGCTGTTCGTACTAGTGTACCATCAGGAAGAGAAACCTCAATCCAAGACGTACCCTTCATCTCAGGCCTCCAAGATGTTTCAATTGACTTGGATTCACCAGGACCAACAGTAACCTCAGTCAACTCTATTAAACGCCTTTCTGAACCACCTTCAATTACTTCAATTCTTACATTTGAAGATCCATATACTTGGCCATTATTATGTATGGTGATATTTACAATTACATTTTGTCCCACTGAAGGATCCTTATCAGAAATCATAATATCACTTGATTCTAATGTCAAATCAGGTTTTCTACTTTCTAATGTAAACAATGCAAGCGGAGTATTTTCGTTATTAGAATTTTCATCTATTTGCTGGCTTGCCAAGTCGTTACCTGTAACCCATATCCAGAGGTCCCAGCTATTCTCTCTAGTCGATACTGGAAGAATTTCATTTAAATCTAAAATTGCTTGTACAGGTATTGCAGAACCTGAGCCTGTTCCTGAAATAATCTCGATTGAAACGTTACCACCAAGTAACGCCATTTCTGGAATTAACATTCCTGTCGGCATAATTAGCCAATGCATTTTCAGTGATTCTATCTCTAGTCCTTCTTCTTCTTCGATTGTAAACTCAAAGGTTAACCGATCCCAGTCTCTTTCTTTGATTTTTTCACCTATTGTTGGTGAGACAACTTGCAAGACTTTAGGAGAGTTGGCATCGACAATTAGCCAAGCCACATCAACCATACTATCTGTACGATCAATTACGCCTATTGGTAAGTTAATGACATCTATTTTGACAGGGAAAATTCCGGACTCATTTGGAGCTAAAATCGGTATGCTTATTGTACCATTTACCGAATGACCATAAAACTCTGCACCATCCATAAATGCTACTAATTCCGAAGTACCTTGAACAAGATTTCCACTTTTTTCCCAAATCAATTCCCCGGAAAGTATTGTTGAAGTACCTGGAGAAATATAGGAAGTTGCATTGGAAAATTCAATAGAATCTTTTCTCACTTCTAATTCACCAGAATACCTCCAAATTTCAGAATTTAAATCCATTCGCTGTGATTGCCCTGAATCATCAGTTACCTCTATCATTATGCTCCTGGATATTGAAGAGTCAGGATTAAAATCCCAATCAAAGGATACTATCAATTCTAGAACAAATATTTCATCAAAATAAGAGGCATTTCCCATTATTCCACAAGCCTCTATATTCATTGCATAATTGTTTGACATACAGCCCATACTTGGTGACCAAAACACCTTAAGTTCCTCAGAAGAATCAGAGGCAAAATCAATCATTATTTCATCGATATCACCATACCCATTAGTATCTTTAACTGGTACTCTGAATGTATAATTTGAACTAGGGTTCATCCAACTAATTTCTGTTTCCCATCCGAGACCATCTGGCAATATCATCGGGGCACCATCTGCTTTGAATTGCAATTGGAATAATGGAACAGTTCTGTTACCTTGATTAGTCAAAGGATGACCTGCTGAATCAAATACTTCTAACCAGCCAAATACATAATCTCCTTCAGAAGACCCTGATGTATCAAACAATGTTGAATATGTGCCCTGTAGTGAATCTAATGATTCTGGCAAATCTAGTATTATTGTATGGTCGCCATTCCAAGATGTAGAAAGATGTAGTATTGCATGCCTTGGTAATACTGGCCTATCCCCTATAGTAAATTCTAGTGGGAGTGGTTCACCAGGGAATCTATGATCCAACAATACAACATTTGAATCTATTAATTGGGGCGCAGTGTCGTCTAACAGGTAATTGCGTTCATAATTCACTAACCAAGTTATTTCTTGACCATATAAGCTAGAGACATCAATCGACAAATTAACTTCAGTTGCCTCCTTTTCAGGATTAAAATCTAGATATGCAACTCCATCAACCAGATCTAGTGTAGAATCCTCTAATTTTCCATCAACATATAATGAAACATTGAATGCCCCACTCCTTGGAGTGTCTGTCAAATTGGTAAATCTTAGTTGAACCCCAACTGTAGTCTGATTAGCTGGATCGATAAATAATGCATCAGGAGATGATTTTGATTTTTCAAATGCAAGATACCACTCCTCTACAACTATATCTTGTTGTATACCCATCGACCATCCAGGTCCAAATCTAATCTGTGCCGGTGAACTGAGTTGATTACCCATATCGATTGTCGACGATACGGTTAATGCAAATTCATCTGGCCAAGTTGCTGAAATTCGTACTCGATGATTAAATGTCACTTCTGAGCCTGAAAAACTATGTGTGAAATCAGAAATAATTACTCCTTCCTCTGCTATGCAATTACTATCAATTACTGAACAATCAACACCCTTAGACCAAACACTCCCAATGAAATCTAAACGTGAACTCCAAGCAGAATTATTGAAATGAGATTCTGCATCTGTTATGCCAACATTTGATAAATCAAATTTACTTTCAAATTCGTACCAATCTTCCCCTGCAACTAAAGTTTCAGTACTATTAGACATGCTTAATGAGATTGCAACAGGTGAAGCCATTGTTGACATTGAGTACTCATGAATAATTACACTACCTTCTGAATCCATCAATACCGGTATTGGGATTTTATAAAATCCTGATTCTGGTTGCAGAGAAGGCATATATGCATTAATCGCTGATATGATATCTGATTCATCCTGATCAATTTCAAGAGAAACATCATAAGGAATACTTAGACCACTAAATGTAACATCGATAGTTTGAGAAGAAATCAATCGTACAACTATAGTCTGAAAATCCAAATTTTCATCAAAAGACAATTCGCTACTACTAGAATTCATTGCATTAATTAAATCCTCATGTTCGTTCTGGTTTAATTCGACTTTAGAGATACCCTCCAGTGTTCCTAGATTCTTTGTAAATACTTTCGAGCCATCAATAATGAAATCCAATGACGCACTATCAAGGTAACTGTTTGAATTAAGGAAAAATGACATTAGTCCGACACTATCAATATCATTGATGTGAGGGTAGTATATCTCAACATCTGTACCGGAATTTGAATTCAAAACTTTACTATAACTTCCATCCAACAAAGTATTTTGCCAACCAAATGGTCCAATCCCTTCACCAGTAAATGAAAATTCAGGAATACCATCCATTCCAACATCAAAAGCAAGATTTTCTGGATATGATTGCGTGTTTAGTGAAATCAATATTGAATCCATAGACCAAGAATTAGAACTTGGATTCCAACGTACTTTGGTTTTTGTTGTAGGATGGGGAAAAGATACCTCGCCGCTGCTAGTTATTGGTTGCCAAATTCCATCAAATAAATACTCAAATTGACCACTCCCCGAAACAATTGAGGAGTCAACATTTAGTCCTGAAAACGGAACACTAGACTCAAGAACTGGTGAAACAAAATTTACCTGATTACCGGTGATTTTTCCATTTGAATGTGCTGTATGGCCACTCCAACCATTTATTGCTGGATCTTTTTGAAATGATTCTGAATATCCTCCAAAATTAATTGAGTAAATTATTGGCGTTTCACTAGTTGTTTCCATTCTAACTTTGAACATTATTTCCGGATATAAATCCGGATCGATAACGCTAAGATCGGCACTAAAATCGATTCTTTCTTCAAAACCAGGGATTGTTTGACCAGTCGCGTAATCAATTAGCGACCAATGCATTATCGAGCCAGGAGGAACATAAGCATCGAGATTAATTACAGAATAATGAAATTTATTTTCACCAATTGCACCAGGTCCAAATGGTTGGCTTGTCCAATTAGCTATCCCTGTCCCAGTATTTCCCTTTGGTTCCAAGACAACATCATCAATATTCCAACCAGTATACTGTACTGAGCCATCAGTAGTGCCTATTCCGAATCGAATTTGAAATTGACTATTTCCACTAATGTGTGTACTAATATCATGAGTAATCAAGGTATATGAGCCATCATTGACAGTACCTGTTGGATTTGAATATACATTTGTCCAACCGTTATTGCTATTTTTTACAGCAACATAAACGTGATCATAACGAGATGATTCGACTCCTAATTTTCTCCAATACTTCAGATCCCATGTTCCTTGGCAAGCAGAGCAATCAATGATAGGAGAAGTAGCCCAATAGGTGCCTCTTAGGGAACTGGGGTAATCTCCTTGATATGTGTAAAGTGCACTTGTGCCTCCATGTACACCCCCACTAAGACCATACGTTCCCGGAGTTGTGTCTGAACCAATACTCCATCCCCCTCCAGTTCCTAATGTCCAGCCTTGATTTGATGATTCAAAATCCCATTCATAGCTCATCGGTAAAATCCGTAAACCAGAGGTATTGTAATCCATCCCGTCCACATTAACTCCAGAAGACCAATCAGAAATTTCTGAAATTGATTTCATTTCCTTCAAAGGCCAAACACTTGGATCTAATCCCAAATCCAATCCTGTTACTACTTCACCCTGTGGGATAGATAGAAAAAATTCGTTAGAAAGACCATTTGGCGAGTTAGGAACGTTAACAATTACTGTACGGTCGGGGTTTTTACTAGCATTTGCAACAATCGGCAGTACTGATGAAAGTAAGAATAACACAACAAGGAATACTGCCTTATTGTACCCGGCCATGCCTACGGCATGGAGGATGAGCACTTCAGGGATTCGCTTCAAATTACTTATCGACCTAGAACATTTGCGACTAAACATGGGAGACTTTGAAGCGATGAAAAAAGAGGCGGGGATTGCTGCCTGTAAGTTCGTAAAAAGTGGAATGAAAATAGGACTCGGAACTGGTTCAACAGTCAAACATACAGTCATAGAACTTGGAAGAATGATCAGCGAGGAAGGTTTGGACATTGTGGGGGTACCTACAAGTATCGAAACTGAAAATTTAGCAACCGAATTAGGGATTAATCTTGTAGAACTATCAGAAGTTGATGGGCTGGATTTAGTTATTGATGGAGCTGATGAATTTGATTCTAATTTTCAACTAATTAAAGGAGGAGGAGCCGCACTACTTAGAGAAAAAATAGTGGCACAGGAGAGTAATGCAATGATTGTAGTTGCAGATGAAAGAAAAAAGGTAGAGGTCTTAGGCGCTTTCCCATTACCAATTGAGGTTACTCCATTCTCACATCAATCCACAGTTAGAACGCTATCAAGGCTTCTTGATTGTCGAGTCAACATAAGGATGTCTGGAAATGGCCCTGTAATAACGGACAATGGGAATATGATTGCTGACGCTCACACAGGACCTAATCTTACAGATCCTAAAATTACCGAGTCCAGTTTATTGAAAGTTGCAGGGGTGGTGCAAGTTGGATTATTCAATGACATGTGTGATGTCGTAGTGCTTGCAGGTAAATCAGGCATTGAGACTCTAATTAATGTAAATGGGAGACTATCGGATTAAATTAAATATTGAGTCTTTGAGCACGGTGTGGGCCTGTAGCTTAGTCAGGTAGAGCGACGGACTCTTAATCCGTAGGCCGCGGGTTCGAACCCCGTCAGGCCCGTTATTTGCAAATTAATGTACCAGTATCACCGCGTAGAGAACTCAATGCATCCCCAGGTTGACACAATATTGCAATAATCTCTGGTGATTTCTCTACTGCATTACACAAACTATTCACTTTAGGACCCATTGATCCAGAAGGAAATTGACCTTGTTCCAAATACATTCTAGCATCAGCTAAATTTAATTTAGTAAGCGATTCCTCACTTGGAGTGCTGTAGTTAATTTTCAATGAATCGACAGCAGTTGATATAATCAAAGCATCCGCACCTAATTCTGTCGCTAGCAATGTTGAGAAAGAATCCTTATCAATAACGGCAGGGGTGCCAACAAAATAATTTTCTTTAAGAGAAACTGGAATCCCTCCTCCCCCTCCACAAATTACTATCGCACCAGCATCCACAAGAGCTGAAATTACCTCTAAATCAATAATTCGCTTTGGCATTGGACTGGCCACAACTCTTCTCGGACCATTTACTGTTTCTGCTATATCCCAATCCATTGTCATTACTTGTTTATCATTTAATACAGAACCTATTGGCTTCGTAGGGAATTTGAATCTTTCATCATCTGGACTTACTTCAACACGTGTTAAAACAACTGCTGTCTTTTCGGGACGTCCACGTCTCAATAATATCGAATCCAAATTTATCGACAAATCATGGCCAATCATACCTTGTGTTGCAGCAACCCATGAATCTAGAGGAGTTGTTTCTTCCAGTGACATTAGATGCCCCACTTGAGGCCCATTACCGTGTGTCAATACAACTTTCCAGCCTGCTTCAAGTAGATCGATTACATCACTCATTACCTTAGCCATTACCAATGCATTACTACTTTTGTCAAGATCAGTTGGTGATGAAAGGGCATTACCGCCCAAGGCATACACAACAGTACCAGGCATACAACGGGAGCGGATATACTAGCGTTTGATGGTTTCTGATGATATCATAATCAAGCGAGGCATTCAAGCATCATGCCTTCTACGGCGTGTCATGGCGAAGGATATCTGGATAGGCGATGTTCAATCTGGCTCTCATGATGGAAATGAAGTTGAACTCAAAGGTTGGATTAAAAGAACTCGAGGTTCAAACAAAATTCGTTTCATCGTTCTAAGAGATTCGACAGGCACAATTCAATGCGTCATAAAACGTGAATCCGTTGGAGATGATTCCTTTGAAAATATTAAGGCAGCACTGATTGAATCCTCATTGATTCTAAAGGGAACTGTTAATGTTGATGAACGAGCACCTGGAGGGCATGAAATTATTGTTAGTTCCGTAGATGTTGTTGGTCCAGTAAATCCTGAAACACCATTCCCTATTACTGAAAGTGCGATGGTTGCTGCAGATGGAGGTGAAACAGAATTCTTGCTTGATAACCGTCACTTGTATTTACGGACAAGTAGAATGACAAATATGCTAAAAATTAGATCAACAGTATTTGGCGCAATACATTCATATTTCCGTAATTTAGATTTTACAGAATACCAAGCCCCAAATTTTGTTGCTGGAGCTGTAGAAGGGGGATCTACACTTTTTGAGGTGCCGTACTTTGGAAAAAAGGCATATCTTACTCAGTCTTGGCAATTATATGCAGAGGCTGCAATGCCGGCACTTGAAAGACTATACACAATAGCACCATCATTTAGGGCAGAAAAAAGTCGCACTAGAAGACATCTGACTGAATTCTGGCATGCTGAAATGGAAGTGGCATGGGCATCGAATTCTGAAATTATGGAACATGGCGAAGGTGTTGTAAGACACATCGCTAGAGCTGTTTTAGAAGAGAGAGAAAATGAGTTGGCAACAATGGATCGAGATCTAAATTTGATTGCAAATTATGCCGACAACGCTTATCCTAGGATGAGATATGATGAAGCGGTCGAAACATTACAAGCGATGGATGTTGAAATCGAATGGGGGCAAGATTTAGATTACTCCAAAGAAAAAATTCTGACACAAGATTTTGATGTACCTCATTTCTTGACACATTATCCCAAAATTGCAAAGCCGTTCTACCATCGTGTTGATCCTGGGGATGAGAAATATGTTCTATGCCATGACTTACTTGCACCCGAAGGATATGGAGAAATTATTGGAGGTGGAGAGCGAACTTGGAGCGAGAAAGAAATCCTTTCACGTATTGATGAAGAAGGTGTTCCAAGAGAACCATATCAATTTTACATTGATACACGAACATATGGAGGAGTGCCTCATGGAGGATTTGGACTTGGTGTTGATCGTGTTTGTAGTTGGCTTAGTGGAGCTGATCATATTCGTGAAGTAATTCCATTCCCTAGAGATAGCCGAAGAGTTACTCCTTGATGTATGACTTTATTGCATCCAATACATCTGTTAAATCAGTAGATCTTATTGTCAAATCTGCAACTTCAACTGGCTTTTCATCCCATGGATTAAAACAAATTGACAAACCAGATTCGACAAACATTCCAATATCTCCAGATGAATCGCCAATCGTTATCGTTCTTTCTCTTGGAATATCCAAACGTCTTTGAAGCATCTTTACTATCGAACCCTTGCCATTCATTTGCACCTGATAGCGTCCATAATCTTCTATTCCCCCATTCAAAGATCTTAACCATCCATTGGTAAATACATGAAATGCGGTATCTCGTCCATCATTACGGTCGATACCGCCCCAACGTCTTTTCCATGGCCCATTTGTATACATCAGTGCAATTTCTCTTGCTGTTTGTTGCATACCTCCACTTATTATTGCGATTTCATGTTTAGAATCTACTAGATAAGATAGACATTTTTCTATACCTTTCATGAGAGGTGTCCCCTTACATAGATTCCTCAACTTATCATCATCTAAATCAGGGTAATTCGATTTCATTAACTTGATATCCATTTTCAACCAATCCCATTCATCTAGTAGTCCTTGATTATATAGATTAAAAGCCTCCTCATTTGAAATTTCTAATTTGTCATAAACAAATTGCCATGTTGACATGTGATCAACAAGTACTCTATCCATATCAAAGCAAATCAAATATCTCATTGAAAAACCTCAAATTTGTTTTGGCCAATCATCATATTGTGCCTGAATCTGTTTAACTTGTTTACCCATTAGATAAAGTATCAAACCAACCATCATTGCAAACAAACCCATCAAAGTAACCGCAATAACTGCCAAACCTACTGCTATTGTTGATTGGTTCCATTCCTGGAATGTATCCAAAACATTTCCAGATAGTTTGTAACCTACAAAGAACAAAATTATTCCAGGAATGCCAAACAGGAGCAATGGGTGTTTTGATTCCAACATCCAGTAAAATAGTTGAGCGAACCTAGAAGCAGTTGCTAATGATTCTCGTTGCTGTATTTTTGGACTTGGTTTCGAATATAGTACTCTTACCCTCAGCTCTTCCGGTAAATCGATTGCAGATTCTTTTTGAGATGCATTTGAAAGTGCTAAAAGACCTTTTTGAGATGCTGCTAAATGAACCACTTCTGTGTCCTCATATATTGCCTCTTGTGGATTAGTTGACTCAGATTTTAAGGTACTGAATGCCATGTACAAGTCCCATCTCTCACGAGCCCTATTAATCAATAATGGCAGATCCCTCAATTTCAAGTGAGAATCTATCTTAACTACTAATGTCATTTTGCATTCGGGTAATTCAAGTATTTTCTTTGCTAGACTTGGTGCACTAGAGTCACCCTCATATGAGTAAACCTCGCAGTCGGCTTTTTTTGCCAACTCAACAGTCCCATCTATACTACCCTGATCAAACAAAACTACATGGTCACTATACTCTAGAGAACGAACAACCAATGAAACCAATCTTAGTTCAAAATTAGATCCCAAAAGTACTACTCTTAGGTCTTCCATGCTAACCCTCTAGTAATCCGATGTCCATGAAGTTCATGGCTGTTAACTATCTGGAACGTTCATGTTCGAAGGCTGGAATGTGGGCGTAGTAGTTCCAGCTCGTAATGAATCAAAATACATTCAGGATGTTATTGAAAGGATGCCATCATTCGTTGACAAAATTGTTGTAATTGATGATGGATCAACTGATGGAACAGGTGATTTAGTCAATAATGCTGACTTGATAACTCTCGGGGGTGAAGGGGTAGGTGCTGCAATTGATGCAGGCCATAGGCACCTACTTTCAGTATTGGAGAAACCATTTGTTTCTGTAGTTATGGCGGGAGACGGCCAAATGGATCCTGATGACATGACTACCATAATTCAACCAATTGTAACTTCAAAGGCCCACCATGTTAAGGGTGAGAGGAAAGACCGCTTCAGAAGTATGCCATTGATTAGACAATTTGGAACATATATACTAATGATTTTGACAACACTGGCCTGTGGTCAAACGATTCGTGATCCTCAATGCGGATATACGGCAACAAGTTATCGTGTTTTAGAAAAATGGAATTGGAATAATTCTTGGAGAGGATATGGTTATCCAAACTGGTGGTTAATGCAAATTTCAAAAAATGGTTGGGTTTTGGACCATAAGCCAGTTAAGGCAATTTATTCCGGCCAAGAAAGTGGAATCATAATTCCTAGTTTTTTTGTAAAAGTTTCAATTATGCTTCTAGTTGGATTACACATTCGAATAATTGATAATACAATCAATAAACAAAGTTTTTTCATATTAATCACATGGTTTACTTATATCTGTGGATGGATCTATAGCCCAATTCTTTGGATTATCACACATTTATTTGATAGATTACATGTATTTACAATTAGGAGGGAGATCTAATGAAAAGACCTGGGAGATATGCCAGTGCTAGACACATATTAGTTGGAAATAAGGCGGATGCACAGAAAATACTTGATGAGATAACCAGTTCGAAAAATAAATTTCGTACTTTTAAGAAAATGGCTAAACTTTACTCGACATGTAGTTCAGCAGCAGAAAAAGGAGATTTAGGTGAATTCCATGAAAAACAAATGGTTCCTGAATTCTCAAAACAGGTTTGGAAGCAAGAGTTAAACCAATGTGATTGTTTCATAAAGTCTAGATTTGGTTATCATTTAATTTGGGTCCACTCACGTGATGAATAAAGTTTGAAGGTGGGTCTGTCCAGA
>MDSZ01234245.1_pt1 | contig 17514 bp, 21 predicted proteins | sample 811201 | NCBI WGS metagenome assembly MDSZ01 (sample SAMN05326647, study PRJNA326480) | marine metagenome | isolation source: seawater | place: Indian Ocean: North | collected 2010
GAATGAATTCGTCCATATAGTAGTAACTGCAATCGGTTCAACTATGAAAATTTATAAAAATGGAATTCTTACGGATACTAAAACGGATGGACATACACCCGTTAATCAAACTCGCGCGTTTCACTGGCTTGGTCGTTCCGCATGGACAAATACAACAAACACCTTCAACGGTACGATAGCGTATATTCGTTTCTGGCATGGAACTATATTATCCGAATATGATATTGGATTACTATATTATAATAGAAAAACAATAAATCCAAATATATTTGCTACAACAACCGTAATAGCAGACGAATGTGATTCATCCATTAGTGCTAGTTTAATGAATGGAGCCAAACTATCTACCTTTGGAGTAGAATTAGATGGGGTAGATGATTATGTGGATTTGACCCCTTGGGAATTTGGTGGTCCTACCACGGTAGAAGCCTATGTGAAATATAATTCATTGGATTATACTACAATAATAAATATGGAAAACAATATATCGGCAACATCTCCTATATACAGTAATACTAGCATAATATTATATAATGCAAATAATACTCAAGAAGCGGTTACTTATTCAACTGGTGCATTTTCAGCATTAACCGGTGATAATACTCAAGAGTTTAGATTTTATATAAATAAATGGGGTAGCCCATTATATTTTGGAGGTGCTGCCTGGCGAGGAGACGGTGAAGATGATTTTGAAAAGGATGGAGCGTTGAGACTATATTCGGGAGCTGCTATATTATGGGCTGCCAATGCAGCCGGCTCCAATACCTTACTAAATACATATGGACAAACTAGTTATATTACTTATAGTGGACATGCTCATCAGGTGCCATTCAGAATTCATTTAGTTAATGGAAATGATGGAGATTTAATTTCAGCCGGAGATACAGTATACTTTTTACATCAAGATGGATATAATGATTTTGGTGAAGATTTTGGTATAAAGTCTGATTCGTCTTCTTTCAGTCGAAATGCAAGTCCTGAAAACCGTAGCACTTATATTATTGGTATTACTAATCCATTGATCTCCGAATCACTCGTGTCATATAATAATTCTATCTCTACTGAATTACACACGATAGGTCCATCGCAAAGTATTCTGAATGATAATTCATATATTATAGAATCAGATAAATGGTTACATTTTGTCATTACCATAGAAGGAACAACTATTAAATTGTATAAGAATGGTGTGCCACAAGAAACAAGAACAGATGGGGTTGAACCCATAACCATGATTCGCGATCGACATAGAATAGGTGGTAGAGGAAGTGCTGGAGATGTTGGTAATGTAAATTGTACCATAGCTTATGTTCGTTTCTGGAATGGAACCATACTGAATGTTGCAGAGATTAGAAAATTATATTCCTTGAGAAACACGAAAAATATAAGCTTTTCTTCAAATACTAATTCTTATTTACATGGACCTAATTATAATTCATTAACATATTATGAATCTGAACCCGAAAGGTATATAGAAGTAGAACCGGAACCTGAGCCCGAACCCGAGCCCGAACCCGAGCCCGAACCTGAAGGAGAAGACACTGGAGTTGCTGTACTAGTAGCAAATGTTTCACATATTTACGACTTTACATTAGGACATTCGAGAGATATTGTGCGAAACAATCAAGCTATAACTAATGGCGTTTTCTCTAAACAAGGTCTTTTCATTGACGCAACTGATATAGAAAACAATTTATACTATGAGTTAAAAATACCAAGACCAAATATAACAAATGAATTTTCTATATCCTTATGGGTAATGCTTCACAATACAGGTTCAACAACCTTATTTAATTTAACTAATGATAACCATGCCACAGGAAAAGCTAAGAATATCAAGTTATTAACTAAATACATAAATAAAAAACACTCATTTAAAGCTCAATTATACAACGGTGATTCTAGTGTAACATATGAATTTGATGCGTCAGGTGCTGAAACAAATGGATTAAATACGTTCCATAATGTCATTATGACCTATTCAAAATCGTCAGGGCGTGTTAAATTTTATGCCAACAATAAAAAAGTAATTGAATGCGATAATTATGATGTTTTACCAGATATAAATGAATTAACTGTTCTAGAAGAAATAGCAACAGAAAATGCGATTACACTACACAGTTATATGATTTTCAATAATTCGGTATTAACCGAAAATGATATTGAAACTATTTACAATAATGGAATCCCCCCAGCATATTATACGCATTAATAAATTATAAATTAAATACAAAATTTAGAATCTATTTTAAACACAATCATAATCATCAAGATTAATTCTGTTATTAAATCTATTATTAAATAAGTAATAAACCCCACTTATACAAAATAAGAAAGTATTTGATATACCTGTAGCAAATATATTACCAAAATCAAACCGATTATCTAATTTTATTAACCATTTTTTAATTGGACGATATTCTTTAATTTCTTCATCTATTGTATATAATCCAAATGATTCTATTTTTTTATTATTATTAAATTTTTTATTTATTTTTCTTTTTGTTTCAATGCATAAATCATCTATATAAGGGATTTCTTCTGATACAAACCATCCCCATTCTTCGGAATACATATTATTATTATTATTATTATTACATTTTACAATACTTATTTCAATTTTTATTAAATATATTTATCATATTTGTAAAATATATTTAATCCTTAAGTAATCTTAAATTTATAAGTTTAAATCATTTTCTATTTTTTCCACAAGAACCACACGAACCTCCAGTTAATAACATGTTATTAAATAAACTAAAATGTCTTCCAGATGCAAATGTCTTATTTATTAGATTAGTTTTTATAATATTTGATGATTTATTTGCATAAACAAAATTTTTTGATGAACCTCCTGTAGAAAATGTCATAGTTGAAAGAGAGTTTGGCATATATATATAATAATTATTTTAATTACAATAATTACAACTTGGAACAGAAAGTGTATTTTCTTTTTGGGAACGTTCTTTATCTTTGATAATTAACGCCTGTTTTTTACGTGCTAAATATCTATCATATGAATTATGTTTTACATCAACTCCAAATCCACCAGGGCATAGAGCACCTGGTTTTAGACTTGTTTTTGTGCTTCTAATTGAATTAGGATTTCTTGGAACAAATCTAAACATAGTCATTTTACTATTACTTGCGTATTGTCGGTCACTCTGATTGTTATTTTCTGGATTTTTACAAACGGTTTGTGGAATAGTATAATCTATACAGCTCATTATATTATTGTGTTATATTATATTATTATCAAAAAAAATTGACCCTAAAAAAGAAAATAAAATATTAATTATAATGACAGAACGAAAGTTTAAATGTAGTTATTGTAAAAAAAGCTATTCTAGAAAAATATACTATGAAAGACATTTAATTTGCTGTAGTATAAAAGCTATGGCAACATTGGATGATAAAAGAACATTAGAAGAAATGAACGACACACCTTCAATAAAGGAACTCTACCTAATTATACAAGAATTAGTAAAAAACCAAAATAAAATGGAAGAAGAAATAAAAAATCTTCGTAAATATTCTTTCAAAGGTCCACCAAAGGTCGATATAGATAGGTGGTTGGAGGATTTTAAGCCTTCTGATTTTAATACTTGGACAGATTGCATAAAAATAAATGAAAAAGAATTAAATTATATTTTTGAAAATGGAATACTTAATGGAATTTTTAATATTCTAAAAAATAACTTACCTTTAGAATTTGATAATCCTATAAAAGCATTCGAGCATAAAGCCGGTTCTTTATTTGTGTTTCAAGAGAAAAAATGGAATCTGCTTAATACTGAGGATTTTAAAAAACTTATTAGTAAAATAAATAAAAGAATTATAATAAAATTCAAGGATTGGACCAAGGAACAACGAGAAACAAATCAGTTACAAAAATATCCTTATGACGAATACGTCATGATGATATTTACAAATAATATTAAAGAATCTGAAATAAAAACTAAATTATATAATTATCTTAAAATTTCTATAGAAGTTTAAGATTTACCTTTTGATTTACCTTTTGATTTACCTTTTGTTTTCTTTTTTGTTCCTTTACCAAGTCTTAATTTTTCACCGAAAAATTGCCCCCATGTTCGGGTTTGTTTAGATGCCATAGGAGGAGAAGGTGATCTTTTTTCAATAGCACCCCATCTTACACGAGTTGGTTCTTTTGGAGATATCTGCGGGGTAAATTTATTTTTTTTACGTTTTTTACTTCTAGTTACACTTGAAATATAAGGTTCCCTTCTTTGTTTCGACCATGGATCACTCCAATTGATATTTTCTCCTGAATGATACATGCTATTTCCTTTTGCTGGCTCAGGGCTTTGAAAAGGTCCTCTATTCTCTCTATAAATATCTGTCATTTTATCAGCAATGGTAAGTATTTTATCGTGATCTGGGTTGGATTTTTTTTTTTCATTTTCAATCTCTATTTTTAATTTATTAAAACGTTTTAAATTTGAAAGATCGTTGCTTATAAAACTTTTTGTTAATTTTAACGTATTATTTTTACCTGGTATTTTTTTGGTTTTATTATTAATCCTATAGTTAGTATTTTTTTTTAGAATACCTTTTCTTTTTGAAATTCCTCTAGCGCTACGCTTATTTGTCTTTTTCCTTGGCATATATATTATTTAAATATTATATTCTTTTCTAAACTCGTATTCCGTGGTTGTTTTAATATTTAATAACTTTGCGGCATTTGCTTTTTCTGTATCGGTATTTTCATCTTTTTTAACTACTAAAAATGTTTTTTTATTCACGGTTTTTGAAACTTCGCCTCCTTTTAATTTAATAAATCTCTCTATTTCTTTTCCTTTAATACCTGTTAGAACAATCTTTTTACCGAACAAAGGATGTTCTTGGTCATATTCAGGGACTTCTTTTTCTTGTAGTTGTAATTTACTATCTAATTTTGCTTCTTCCATAAATTTAACGAATGGTATAATTTGATCTACAAATGCAACTGCAGATTTTTCCGCGATTCCTTTAACCGCTTTTACCTTATTAATTTTTTCTTCGTATGAATCATCAGATGTTAAAATATCAGGATGTTTATCCAAAATAGGTTGTATTTTTTTTTCGCCTAAGCCACGTCCAAAAATATTAGACGCTTTCATTAAGGATACCAAAGAAGCTTTTTCAATCTGTGTTTTAATATTGGTATATACTTTATTTGCTAATTTATCCTTGAATCCTTCGACATTTAAATATTCTTTCTCTTCCATCGCCAAAATCTTAGGTATAGTATCATATTTTGCTTGAATTAATCTCTTGACGTTTCCGCTACCTACACCAGCAATCTCAAGATTTTTGAAAAACAATGTAATTTTCTTCTCCATAACAACAGGATTTGTATCAGCATCTTTTAACATAATATCAACGTGGGTTTTATTCCAAATATAATCTTCATCGGGCATTTTTGGACTAATAGCGGGCACAACAACTTCTAAAATATGGGGAATAACATCACCACTGCGTATAATTTTAATAATAGCACCAACTCCTATTTTATTATCTTCTATAAAAGATCCATTAAATCCAGTAGCGTATTCTACATTAACTCCACCTAATTCAATAGGTTCTATGCGAACTCTTGGTTTTAAATAACCATCTTTACTAGGACTCCATATAACATCTAGAACCTTTGCTTCTGCCATTTGTTCGGATAAAACCATCTTGAACGCAAATGCGTGTTCTGGATTTCCACTTGCTCTATCATAAATTTTATCGTGATATACTACAATACCATCCATTTCATATTCGTATTGAGCCCGTCCTTCTACTAATCTGGCAGATAATAAATCATTAGTTAAATTTTTTTCTACTCCATTTAATACAACATTAAACTGAAGGCTTTCAAGCATAGTTAATTGTTCGCTTGGTTTCATAACTGGTTCTATTATTTCATATACTACGAATTCAAGGTATTTCAAATCTTCTTTGGTTGGTTTCTTTTTATTAACAATTCCTGCAACTAAATTTCTTGGGTTCGAGTTGGAGTCTTTATAATGTTCTTGAAAATTAACTCGAGAGATTATAAATTCACCTCGAACCACCAAATTTTCTCTTCTTGGAAGTTTCAAATACTTAAGTAAATGAGTAACATCTTGTCCTATTATTCCATTACCTCTTGTATATAATTTAGGGGAACCTTTATTAACATATAGACCACTTACACCATCCAGTTTACACGAAATAACATACGAAGATGGAGTATTATATTTAGCTAACCATTTATCAAGAGCTTTGGTATCAGGTTTAATTTTATCCATGGAAGCCATTTCAAAAGGTAATTTTACCTTATCGCGTTTAACTGGCGCACCAATATTGCGAATAACATCGTTATCCGGATCTCGTTTTTCAAGATATTCTTTTATAATATCGTACTCTTCATCAGTTAGCACCTTATTTTCTACATCGTTATAATATCGATGGTTAGATTCAAGTAAAATGTCTTCCAAATCATTAACCTCGAGAGATTTTAAATAATCAATTCCTACTTTTCTAAACGAGTCCACATTTTTTAAATAATCAGGTCTTTTAGATTGAACTCGTTTTTTAAGTGTTTTTCTTTTTTTGATAATTATTTTAGATATTTTTTTATTAGATTCTGTTAAATCTTTTTTAATTTTAATATTTTCATTGGATACAATTTCCGGTTTTAATACAATTGAACGCCCATCTATACGCTCATTGGGTTTCTTAAATTCCATATTAAGAAAGTCAAAAATATCTTTTTCTTTCTTAAACTGTATATTAACTTTATTACCTTTAGAACCCTGTGTCATTTCGTGAATTCCATGTTCATTTAAGCTATAACCTAGATCTAATGCTCGCTGACGCATAGCGGTATTAAAACCCTTAGAACCTGTAAAATATAAAACAGCAAAGGGATATTCTTCTGGTGATGTGTATAAGAAATCAAGCCTTCTAGCAGGTTTATCACCTAATCTACCTATTACCATTACCTTTGATTTACCGTCAGTTAATCTGTGTAAGATAATTCCTTCCTTTTCTAACAAATCTATGAATCTTTTAAAGATTGTTGATATATTTTTATGATCCGTAATAATAACATCAATATCACCAGAGTTTTCAGCACCTCGTCGGTAGCTACCTACAATTTCATAGCTAGAAGAAGGACTATTAAGTGAATTAAATGCAGATTTAAATATCTCATTATATTCATTAATTTCTTCTCTTGGTATTCTCTCCAAAATGTCTTCGTAATATTGAAGACCCAACTTTTGTTTATCATTTAATTCTTTATCTTGATTTTTACGCAAATCATCAATAGTAGTATATCCATTTTTAACTAGTTTTTCCGCTTTAATATATCCAATCCCATAAATATTAGCAAATATATTAACTGGATTTTTTTTTTCTGTTTCTAAGTATTCAACTTTACCTGTATCTTGAAATTCTGTAAGAACTTCAATCATTCGCTTACCAATAAATTTTTTATTTTTCAAATCATCTACAGAATTTATATCCGTATTAATTTTCATTATAGCTTCCTGAGCGTCTTTATAACGCTTTGCACTCATAAACTCTCCTTTTTTCATTTTAATAAATTCTATTTCACTTAATATTTTTACAAATTGTTCGTTTTTTCGAATCATATCAATAGGTTCTACAGGTTCTCGTTCTTTCTCTTTTTGTCTCAATTTTTTAATTTTAATTTTCTTAAACTTCTTTTTTGAAAGGTCCATATATAACTTAAGTATTTATTTTTTAATATTATTTATGTTTCTATTTTTTGTTTTTTTTTAAATCTTTACTATTAAAATACTTAATATACCATTCACTTTTTGTATCAAAAAATGTATCCATATATTCGGATTTTTTAATTGATATTTTATTTTTAGGAGGTAATAATTGAGTTAAACCAATATCGGAAACTGTTTTTTTATCCATTATATTATCTATTATATATATATATATGATTTCTAAATTAATTACGACAATTGGAAGACAAGATATTGATATAAACGGACAAAATATTTATAACTCAAGATGGAGAGGAAATTATAACGGAGAAAACCTAGATTTAGATTATATAGAAAATGGAAAACCTATAAATATTCAATTAAATAATAAAAATATATTACAAGCACTTAAAAATCAAATAAATGAAGACCGTGAATCACCTTTAATTCATAGATTATCCAGATTAAATAATATTAAAGAAAATAAAATTCGTAATAGAACTCCTACGCCTTATCCTAAAAATAAAAAAACAAAAAAATTACCTAAAAAGAGAGCAAAGGGAACCAGAAAAAGAGTATATAAAAGAAAAAAAAATATAAAAAAAATGCCAAAATCTAATGAATTAAATAAAAAATTGAATAAACAAAAAAAATACTATAATCACTCACACTAATGGATTATCTTAAAACAAAAAATTCACACGAACGTGATAAATACATTTCATTTGAACCAGGACCACATAAATATACAGTTAATGGAGATAGCAATTATCTTTCAGTTACTACTTGGATTCATAATCATTTTAAACCATTTGATCCAGATAAAATAATTGAAAATATGATGAAATCAAAAAAATGGAGTGAAAGCGAATATTATAATATGACACCTGATGAAATTAAAGCTTCGTGGAAGCATTCAACCAACCTAGGTACAATTATGCACGATAATATAGAGAGATTTTATAATAAATGCTTAACTGAAAAAGATGATTCTATTGAATTTGGATACTTTTTAGAATTTAATGAGAAACACAAAGACGCATTAACGCCCTATAGGACAGAATGGATGATATATCATGAAGAACTCCGGTTTTCAGGATCTATAGATATGATATTTGAAGATAAAAATGGAGATTTACATATGATGGATTGGAAACGTTCAAAAAAAATTAGAAAAGCCGCATTTGATAACGCTTCATCGACCAATCCTATTATAGAACATTTACCGGATTCAAATTATTGGCATTATTGTCTGCAGTTAAATACATATAAACGAATTATAGAGGAAAAATACAATAAAAATATTAAGTCTATGCATTTAGTTTGCTTACACCCAAACAATGAAAATAAAAGTTATCAAAAAATAAAAGTTATTGACCTTCAGGAAGAAATAAAAGAATTATTTGAAGAAAGAATAAAACAAATAAATAGTTAAAAATGAAATAATACTTAAAAATTTAATAACTAAGTATTATTAATGGATTATGATATAACTGAAAATATAAAAAATCCTCTAAATGGTATAATGATTTTAGTTTATATGGGTTATTTTTTGGGTTTAATTTTTTTTATTAATTATTCTAATAAAGAAGTAAAAGAAATAGAACCAGAAAAAGAAGAGAACAAATATTTGAATGAATATAATAACTTGGAATTGGATGATATAAAAGATGATAGATTGAAAGAAATAGAGAATAATTATATTGAAGAAGAAACCGAAAAATATGGAATAATAAGAATGTATTACAAAGAAGGATTTATTTATTATACCAGTGAAAGAAAGAATGTACCTTATGTAATTTTAGACATGGTAGCAAGAAAGTTCGTGATAAATAATAATTGTAAAATTTTACATGTAGATATTATTGATGAAATAAATAAAGCAAAAGAACAAAGTAATAAAGAACCGTTAGAAAGTAAAAAAAAAATAGATGATGTATTTGCTAAGTTCAAGGATTATAATATAATAAAAAAAAATAATATAAATATAAAATCTAAAATAAACAATTTCAAATATGGAGGAAAAATATCGGATATATCAACAAAAAGAATATCAATTGAAGCGTGTAAACTTTCTTATTCTGAATTTAAAAAAAATAATTAAATATATATAAATATGTCTAAAGCACGAGATGTTACATTTTTTGAATTTTATAATGAAAGAAGAACTTATACTATATTAGAACGTATAATGAAACCAATTGTAGATTTTATAATAGCAACATTTGTTTTAATGATTAAAGTAATTTTAAAAATAGCGAAGGCATATTATTATGGAACACAAGCATTTGATTATAGTTATCTATATATGGCGTTTGGTATATATTTATTATATATTGTTATATTAAGTATAATACAATGAAGCAAAGAAAAAAGACACGAAAAAACAATAAAATTATAACAGGTGGTTCCGAAGCAGCAGCAGCGCTTGGCGTAGGTGCTCTAGGAGGATATACTCTAGGAAAAAAAAAAAGAAGAAGTGAAACCTGGTTTTCGCATCTTTTAGGCAGTTATTTAGATTTAGTTTGGTATTTATCAAAATCATTTATAAAAGCAGGAACATATGTTTATAAAGAGTCAGTAATTTATAGTATTGATTATTTTTTTGGAAGGGATATAACTGGCGCAGATTACAAAGATTTAACAGAAGAAGTAAAAGAAAAATTAATTTTATCTGCTCGGATGGCGGCTCAAATATCAGAAGATCCTGAAGCAATGGAAAATCTGAAAGAAACAGGAAAAATAAGTGCTGAAATAATGAGAGATATTTTAGAAGAAATGGAAGAACCCCTTGAAGATATGACGAATGAAGCAGTGGATATGTTAGAATTCATTTGTAGAACATTAGCAGCAGCTGGTGTAGATATTACAATAGGAATAATAGGAGCAGCATTAGGACAAATACCATTTTTAGGAGGATTAATAAATATAATAATAGCAACAGGTAGAGCATTTAACGATAGTATGAAAGCGGTTAGTAACACAGGTAAAACTCTAGGAAGAATTGGAGAACTTATTTCAACAGCTCCAGAGCCAGCTCTAGACCGTGCTATTGAAGGAAAACAACAATTATTAAATTTACAAGGTAAAATTATAAATAGTATAAATAAAATACCAAAAATAGATACATCTATAGAAGAAAAAGAGGAAGAGAAAAAAGAGGAAGAGAAAAAAGGAGAAGAAAAAAAAGAGGAAGAAAAGGTGTCGCAAAGCGGTGGTAAAAAATTTAAATATTTTAAAAATTATAAATATAAAAGGATTCCAGCAAAAACAAGAAAACGAATTATGGAGGCAGGGTATCGTCGTCACGGGAGGAATCTTCAATATTAGAGATATATTTTTCTTTAAATTTCAAAAATCCGATTGATCTTGAAATATCAAAAGAGGTTTCTAAATGCTGTTTAGCTATTTCATAAGCTAATTTTTCATTATTGTTAAATTGGCTTATGTATTTTTCGATAAGTTTATTTTCATCCATTATATAATTAATATTAACTAATTTATTTTTATTTCAATTTTCATTATAAGAAAAAAAACATAAAAGTTTATCCGTTAATTTTATCTCACCATCATTGATAGTTTTAGTTAGTTCATTATTAATGGTATAATTATTTTCATATAAAAAAGTAAATAAGGATGGTATGTTATTAATACACATAAATTTATTGGAATCTTCTAAATCACATATAACATAACTGCAATTTTGATACGAACAGCAAGGAGTATTATCTTTAAAAGGTGATAACTTAGGTAAATTAACTTTTTTAACATGAGTTGATAAATTACCTTTTGGAATGGTATTTATGCATATTATTTTCTTATATTTTTTATTATATTGATCTAAATATGGTTTAACAGTTAAAGTATACATATACTTATAAAATTGAAATATAAAATAAATTAAAAAAAGTATTTATCAATGAATACTGATAAGAAGACGTATAGATTTAAATTGTCACCAGAAATAGTAGAGGAACTTACTTATTTTTCGAAACTTCATCAATTTGATGATAAAAAGGATTATAAAGAAGCGTGGAAACTATGGATAACTGATAAAAAGGAAGATTTTCAAAGAGAGAAGGATCGTCTAACAAATTTAGGATTTAAAGGGGATTTTGAAAACAAGCTGTATATAAGTGCTAGATATTACTATAAAAATAAAAATGATTCAAAAGATAAGCCAAAAAAACGCCGTAAATATATATCTTGTGATCATGTTGTAATATCTCTAATGGATGATTTTATAAAAACACAAGATTCAAAACCGTCAGAGTGTTATAATGAATTTATTAAAAAATATAAAACAAATATAAGTTTAATTTCTCAAATAACCGAATTTAGAGAAACGCATTCATTTGATGCTGAAGAAATAAATAATAAACTTAAGAAAACATTTAAAAATCGGTACTTTTTATATAAAAAATAAGTTTATATATATATTATATGAGTAAATTATTAGCACAAGGGGGGTTTGGTTGTATATATTATCCAGGAATAAACTGTAATAGTAAGCCAACATCAAAAAAATTCGTATCAAAAATTCAAAAACTAAATCAAACATCTGAGAATGAAATAAATATAGGAGAACAAATACAAACATTAGAAAATCATAAAAAATATTTTAGAACACATGTAGATAGTTGTCCTATAAATATTTCATCTATAGATAAAAAATTATTAAAAAACTGCAAACCAATAGATCAAAAAGAAAATATTCCTTATATATCTATGAAATTTGTATATCTAAAGAATCCTGATTTTTTTAAATTTTTATATGATGAAAAAAAGGATGCAAAATTTAAAATGGCATTTACAATAGAATCATACCTACATTTACTTAGAGCTTTTGATATGCTTGTTAAAAAGCAAATAGTCCAATTTGACTTAAAGAATGAAAATATACTTTATGATGAAAAACAACATGTGCCTCTGATATCTGATTTTGGAATATCAATAGATATGAAGAATTTATCTTACGAAAATATGTATACATATTTTTACATTTATGCTCCAGAATACTATATATGGTCGTTTGACATACATTTATTATGTCTTCTTTTACATAATAACGATCCTAAAATAAATTTATCACATATAGAAGATGCGGCATTTATATTCGTAAGCTCGAATCCGTGTTTTTCATTATTTTCTCCTGAATTTACAAAACTATATTTAAATAAATGCGTTAAATTTGGAAAAAAATATATTGATAAAGCTGGTGAAAAAACAAGGGATAAAAAAATAAAAGAACTCTTAAAAGGTTATTCTACTTGGGATAATTATGCGATTAGTGCCCTATATTTAAGAATGATTTATAATTTTTATAACAAAAATATTCCGCGTTCTACTTTTTTAATTGAATTTTCTCAATTACTTTTACAAAATCTTTCTCCTGATCCAGAAGAAAGATTAAGTTATGAAGATACGATTTATTCTTTTAAACAAATACAAAGTAAATTAACAGATCCTCAAGATATTACTCCTTCTTTAAATCATTCTTATGATTATGATAAGGTTATACTTGAATCTAAACAACAAACGGAGATCTTAAAAACAATAAAAATGGATGGCAAGAAAAATAATACTTAATGTTTGTGTCTCGCGCATTTTTTTATTGCTTTTCTTACGCATCTTGTATGAATGTGAGATGATGACCTACGTCCTTTACGCTTATTTACAGTTTTTTTCTTGCGAATTGGTTTCTTTTCTACCTTTTTACTCGATCTATATTTTTTTTTTGCTATTTTTAAAACCTCCTTTAATGATTTACCTGCGTTTGCTCTCATAGTTTCTTTTACAGTCTTCATCCATTTATTTTCAACCATTATATATTATATAAAGAAAAAATTGATTATAATATTTAATACTATAAAATTTCAATAATGCTTAAACTAACCAGATTGCTTTATCCTAAAATATTTGTCGAATTAAGTTTTCTATCATCTATGATTTCTAAAAAAGACCTTAAAGAATCCCTCTTTTGGATTTATGAATTATACTATAGTGGTTTTCATAAAGAAGCATTTTCACTCGTATATCAGTGCTATTTTGATTTTTACGCGCTATGTAATGTTTCCTTTATTGATACCATTCATAAGTATTTAAATACTTGGAATGAAAATAAAGACCCTATTATTATAGGTAATCTAGTAAAATTTATGTTTTATAAAAATGGTAATATGGAAGTATTTGAATTAAGACAAAGTATTACGCATATTAATTCATTTAAGGTAAAAAAGGGTATAAAACCCCAATGGATGCTCAAATATAATCCAAAATATGCATCTATATTTAAATGTATCAGTGACTATGATTACTCTTCTATGATTTTTAAACTTAAACGATTAGATTACTCCTTATATCCTGATTATTTAAAATCTTTATATATTTACTTTAAAAATGAAAAAAATAAAGACCCAACAAAATTTCCTTATATTTTACAAGAAATATTGCATCCAGAACACGACTTTACTATTACATATTTAATATTTGTCACTTTGCTACTAAACGGTGATTATCAAAATAAAAAGAATACTAAATTTCTTCTTACTAAACGCGAGATATCTTTTATTCAAAATTTTGAAAAAATAGAATTACCTTTATATACTGTATTAAAAAATAAAAGGTTATATTCTGTTGATAGTAATTTTATTATTTCTTATGATGAATCTCTCCAGCATGTTAATATATTAAAAGAAACAAGAGAAAACTGGCGGCTTCATTCCAAAGGAACACCCTTTTGGGATAAAAAGTTTAACGAAGACCCTGATTTTGACTTTGAATATGATGAACAATCTTTGGATTGTCAGGAAAAATCTACTGTTACTTATTTCTTGTAAATTTATTAAAAAATTGAAATTTAAAAAGTATTAAAATAATTAACTATACAACAATGGGAGTCAAAAATAAAGGAGGTGGCAATAAAGCCAAAAAACAAGGTAGAAAGCACGCGGTTGCTCCGCAAAAGAAAAAGGTTCGCTGTTCTGAAGATCCTCTTGAAATATATGCATCATGTCAAAAAAAAGTAGGTGGCGGACATATTCATGTTATGTGTATTGATGGAAAAATGCGTTTGTGTGTTATACGAGCAAAATTTAGAGGACGACATAAGGGAGATAATCGTATTGATATTGGTACATGGTTATTGATTGGTCTTCGTGATTTTCAAACTAATAAAGACCCTGATAAATTAGAAGTTTGTGATTTACTTGAGGTTTATAAAGAAAGCGATAAAGAAGATTTAAGACAACGAGAACCTGATAAAAATTGGAAGACTCTTTTGGTCGCTGGCGTCAACGCAAGTGATGATAATATAATTGATGATGATGTAGTTCAATTTATAAATTCTACTGAAAACGTAGTTTTACCTCAAAATTTTCCTGTTGAAGATTTACCACAAGAAAATAGTATTTCTTTAGGGGATGGAGAAGAAATTGATTTTGATGACATCTAACATTCATATTCTTCTAGTAATAATCTTTGAATATATAAATCATTCTCGTTATTTATCACCGTATTAATATGTTCTTCAATAGACCTATTAATTTCTTCTATAGAAATGGGTGATTTCTCTATTTTTTCCTCTCTAATATCTTTTAATTCATGTCTGCATACAGGGCATACAGCGCTTTCTTCTTTTAACCATTTTTTTATAGAATCAACGTCAAAACAATGCAAACATTCTAATTCAATCACGTCTTCATCATCTTCAAAATCTGTAAATAATATAGGACATGAGATATTCTTTTTTTGGCTATCTTTATATTTAATAATTTTTAATTTTTCTTCTCCTGTCTCTGTTAATACTTTTTTAAATTCTGGCTCTACGTCAATTAAAGGTTGATTTATATTATTCGCTAATCTCTCAAAAAAAGAACGCGCGTTATTTCTAGGATCAAATGAACCTGAACTATCCATTTCTGACATATTTTCCCCAGATATATCGGTTTCCTCCGATTCATCTTCTTCTAAACTATATGGTCGGTTTAAAAGCATAATTTCTAATAAATTGTTATTCATAATAATATATAATAACAATTTAGTTTTAAATCTATTTCTTTGTTTTTCGCTGCGATCTGCGGTTTCTTTTCTTTGAACCTCCGCGTCTTCTTTTTCCACCTTTCTTTGATTTTTTTACACGACGTTTTGTTTTCTTTGAACCTCCTCTTCTTCTTCGTTTTCTTTTCTTTGTTCTTTTTTTTTTACCGCCGCCGCCTTGGCCAAGAGCAAGTCGAGCTCCATCCATGATAATATTCATGTTGGCTGGGTTTGCTAAAATTGTAAAAATTTTTTCTGTAATAGCTTGTGTTAGCTGTGTTCGTGCCACTTCCGCGGCTTGTTCTTCAAACAATTGTGTCACCACTTGTCTCGCCGCTTCTTGCGCTGCTTCTTGCGCTGCTTGGGTTCCTGCTTTTGTCGCTTCTTCTATTATTTTTTCTTTTAACCATTCTATAAGTTTTATTTGAATCTGTTCAGCAATTGTCGATTTTAAAATATAAAACATCCCATTTTTCGCAACAATTAGAGCACCCTGTGCTATTTCGTATCTTGCATAATATACAACACTTGCTCCTATTACATAAGGATATAAACCTGTTACCATAAGTCCATTATGAATAGCTTTAATAATATTAATAATAAGGTTTAAAATAGATCCAGATACATATCTAGATACGGACATTAATTTACCAAGTAATTTACATAAACAAATTATCGTGGCTGGCACATTATCAGTAAGAACTTTTCTATAAGTAATAATCGTTTCTTGCAATAAAAGCTTAACATTTTTCGTGGTTTCAGGATCCGCTTCATGAGAACCCGCTTCATCAGAAGCATGCATATTTCCAACATTTATTATCACGGTATTTAAATATTTGTCTGTGACATTTAACCCACGCTGTATGAGTAATATAGCTTGATCTCTGCTTTCCGCGAGATTCGCCTCATTTGTAGTAGGCACCGTGGAACACCTATAAAACATCTTTTCCACATTTTGCTTCAAATCCAAACGTTGCAGATATTCCGCCGAACCATCAGACGTGGTTCTGTTGAGTTCTTCTGGACCTTTTGGTGGTCCCAGAGTCAAATCTGCAATCTTAATTCGTAGTTTATCAATACTATCATTTAACTCACTCGATTGATTACGGGCATTTAACAAAAAAATTAAAGAAGAACTAAGTGAAATAATTAAAGATAATGCTTTTGCTTTTACATTTTGATCTTGTACTAATGTCTCAGATGCAGTTAATAATGATAATAAAAAAAGATATTTATTCTTTTCCTTACTAGTAGCATAATTATGTAAACGTTTAAATAAATTTTCATCTTGTGTCTGCTTACTTAATAATTCCCTTAATTTTTTAGCTAAGGGTTCGATATCTACGATTGGTGTTGCTGATGCTTCTGTTGCTGATTCTTCTTCTGCTGTATCTAAGAGTTTGATATCTTCCATTGGTGTTGCTGATGCTTCTGTTTCTAATTCTTGCGTATCTGAAGGACACAATAAAACTGGTGGTTGTTGTTGGAGCGGGGAATTAAGAACTATATCTTCATCAACATTATAGAAATGTGATAGGATTGGTTCATTATATATTTCTGATATTTTTTTATCAGGTAACTCTAAAAGTTCCATAATCTCTGTGGACATGTTGCATGACTTTACTGATGAATCTTCTTGTGATAATTCTTCTGGTAATTCTTGTAATGCTGCCATTAATTATATATATTATACAAATAAAATATATATAATTCTAAAGCGAAACAATATTATAACGAGGTATGTCTAAAAGTTCCATAAAAC
>MDSZ01267453.1_pt1 | contig 17514 bp, 10 predicted proteins | sample 811201 | NCBI WGS metagenome assembly MDSZ01 (sample SAMN05326647, study PRJNA326480) | marine metagenome | isolation source: seawater | place: Indian Ocean: North | collected 2010
GTCCTCTTCAAAATAAAAAGCTCTTAATGCAGAAATAAGATTACCACGATATCCAGAATCTATAATTCCGGTTTGATTAGCCAAACTCAATGGTGTTTTTGAAATGCTGGATCTTGGAAATAAAAAAAATGGGGATGTTCTGTATTGAAATTCTTTATTAATTTTACAACTAACTAATTCCGCCTTTACGCCAAGATCCACAAATTCTGTTTTAAACAATTTTTCAAAGGATACATCTTTGGGTATAAACAAATCAAACCCTGAATCCATAAACTTATTTTTTCTAAAATTTTCATTATGTTTGTTAATTTTATCTTCATACAAAGTTTCTAAACTTTTATCAATAATTGCTAATTTAAGAATTGAGAAATTATGTGACGAAGCATCATAACGTAGTTTTAATTCGTTAAAGGTTGAGTTAATAATATCTGTAAAATTTGACATTAATTTATAGGTTAAAATATCTTTATTACGTTTTTAAATTATTTATTAAGGTGAACATGCTTAAACTCTTTCCACGAAATTTGTTTTCCTTTACTGGTTTCTACAGCATTTTCATCTTGATTTGCTTTGTCAAGATTGTCTCCCTTTTTTAATGCACTATCAACATAAAGTTCTTTCAACACTTTACCTACCATAACAGAGCCTTCGTGTTGATCAACTTTTCCATCTTCAATCATTTTTAACACAATAAGTAATTTAGTCATAATTTCTAAATCCAACTCGTCTTTAATGATACGATTAAAGATATCAGTATAACTATTAAACAAAAAAGGACAAGTAGATTTAGCTTGTTCAAAAAAATCTTCTGGATTTGTGTGTTTTAATATTGTATTCGCCTTTTTAAACGTATCTAATTTGCGGATGTCATCTCTAATCAAAACACTATGTTTTAGCTGTCTAATTTGTTGGGTGTTATCTTCACAATCAGATTCTTTTATCATTTTTTGTAGATTTAAACGTTCATGATCTGTTAATCCGGACATTATGTATTTTAATGAAAATAAATGTTTATGTATTTTTTGTGAAAAGTCATTTAGTAAATTTACTATGATTAGGAAAAAAGTTATTATCTTAATAATATGTATAAAATGAAATTGAATTTTTTTAACATTTTAGTGATTGTGCTATTTATTTTAGTCATTGTTTCAGCTACTATGCTTTCTTGTTCAAACTATCAACCTCACCACGCCGACAATGTCTTTCAAAAGCATTCTAAGTTTGAAGGATTTGCAAATAACAGTGAAAAATTAGATTATTCAAGTAAGGAGGAACATAAAATGATGGATACAAACAAACAATTTTTAATTAACCAACCTGAAGCCGAATGCAAAAAAGTGTTTGGTTTTGATGGACTTTTTTGCACACCTAAGGACGAACCACAAAAATTAGACAAAATTGGTTCAAGTCATGGAAGCACTGCATGTGTTGGCAAGAGTTCTGGATTATCTAACTCAATGGGCGGTTTATGTCTTGATGCTAACCAAATAAAGTTATTATCTACCAGAGGTGGTAACATGACAGCTTGTTCAGATGATATTGGCAAGTAAATTATTGTATTATAATTGCACAGTGTTTATGTATAAAATTGATGTATTTTATATATAATTTATTATTGCAGTAACAACAATTAATTATTATAAGTAAGAAATGGAAACAAAGGTAGAATTTAAAAGCGAAACCAAATTAGGTAATATTGAAATATTTAAATCATTACCAATTGAGTTACATAACTATATTGCTGATTATATAGACGAAGTATATAATCTAAAATGTTTTGATTATAACTGGTATGATATAATAGAAGCTTTTGGTTATAATTATGGATGGAACTATTTAATTAAATTTTTAAATAAACATTTAACTCAAAGAATAATAGGACCTTTGAAAATGAGTCATTGTAAACATATGACTGGTTATTGTCATACTTGCTATAATTTTATAAAATGTGATGAAAAAATAAAAGTTGGATTTTATTTTGATTATGTTAAGATGCATCCTGGGAAAAGTTATTTTTGGGAAGATGACCTTGTAAAAAATGAAAAAGCTACTCAACTTATTATTGAAAAAATAAATGAATATATCAAGTCTGAAAATTATAACTCATCAACTATGTTTCAAATAAATAAAAAATTATTAAACCCAGTAGAGTAAATAAAATCATATAAAAATAAATTATTATTACTATCATAATTAAAATGAATACATATACTCATGATAATATTCTTGTAAAAAATATTAATTTTGAAAAAGTAGCTGTATCTAAACCCATTTTAAAATGGGTAGGTGGTAAAACACAAATATTAGATAAGCTTATATTTGAATTTCCAGTTGAAATAAACAATTATCATGAAATATTTTTAGGTGGAGGCAGTGTTTTATTCACTTTTTTATCTTATGTGAAAGAAGGAATCATAAGAGTGCACGGAAAAATATATGCATATGATTTAAATGAGCCATTAATTTATACTTATAAGAACATTCAATCAAATCATAATCAATTATACAAAGAGATTCAAAAATTAATAGATGATTTAAATTCATGTGGAACCGGTGAAATAAACAGAAAGCCGACTACTATTGAAGAAGCAAAAATAGCAAAAGAAAATTATTATTATTGGATAAGAAAAAATTACAATAAATTAACTGCTGAAGAAAAAACAACAGTTCTTGGTTCTGCTATGTTTATATTTTTAAATAAAACTTGTTTTAGAGGTGTTTTTAGGGTTGGTCCAAATGGTTTTAATGTGCCCTATGGAAATTACGTGAATCCAGAAATTATTAATAAAGAACATTTGGATAAAATACATGAATTAATACAGAATGTTGTGTTTGAATGTTCAGATTTCAGTGTTTCATTAAACAATGTGGAGTCAAATGATTTTACATATCTTGACCCACCTTATGCACCAGAAACAGAAAAGTCTTTTGTTAAATATACTGAGAATGGTTTTAATATAGATAATCACAATAATCTTTTCAAACAAATACATAAATTAACAGAAAACAATAAAAAATTAATGTTAAGTAATTCTGATGTAAGTTTGGTAAAAGATAATTTTAAGGGTGAAAAATACAGAATAGAAACAATACTATGTAAAAGAGTGATTAACTCTAAAAATCCAACAGCGAGAACAAACGAAGTAATTATAAAAAATTACTAATTGTTTATAATGATGCAATTGTTAGATATATTGCAATTTATAAGTTCAATAGGAGAAAATGAGAACTTATGTGATTTTAAATGTTTTTCAAAATAAATGTCAAAAATAATCCTTTCGCTATTTGTTGTAATACTATTAATTTTAAATACATTGTTACCTATTTGTATTGAAATAATACTATTAAAATCTATTTGTTTTTGTAAGTAAGAAAGAATAAATGATGTATTAAATGTTAAATAGCAATTTTCACAATAACAGATAGGCATACTTCTATCTATGTCAATATCTATCTCATCAAAGATAGGAATATGTTTACAACCGGAAAAAAGGGTAAATGAAATTTTTTCTAATATTTGTTCTTGTAGTGGAGACAAAGATTCCATATTTTCAAGTGTTTCTTTCTCTTTTACAAGTATTTTAATTTCATCTATATTCAAATATTTTTTCATGATTAAAAAATATATGAAAATATTTTTAAATGGATTTAAATATACATAGCTAACATACTTTGATTTATACCTTCGTCGTTTTTGATGAAAATATCTACATGTTGTTTCTCAACTGTAAATGGAAAGGTTACTTCCAATTTTATATCATTCTTGAATAATTCTGAATCATCCTTTACAAGTCGGAACAAATTAAGTTTTGTATGGATAATTTCCAAACATCTTTTAAGATTCCTTACACCTTGTTCCTTGTGTGTAAGATGCTGTGTGGATACAATATAATTAATTGTTTCATCGGGGATGATAATATCTTCTTCTGTGAAATTTACTTGTTCGCGAATCTTAGGAAGTAGATGCTTTCTGGCAATAGTAATCTTTTCCTTGTTTTCATAACCCTTTGTTTGAATACGATACATTCTGTCACGAAGAATAGGATTGATTTTCTCTTCGTTATTGTAACTGAATATAAACAAGCATTTACTTAAATCAAAACTGACTTCAGAAAAGTATTTGTCATGAAATTCACTGTTTTGTGTGGTATCAGTAAGATGAGTTAGAATTCCAATAATTTCCTCGCCCTTAGGAGTGTCACTTACTTTATCCAACTCATCAAAGTAAATAATTGGATTCATGCACTTACTTTCAATGAGAATTTGCACAATTTTCCCCCATGTGCTACCTTCATAAGTATAAGAGTGTCCTTCTAAAAAACTACTGTCTCCATTACCACCAAGAGCAATAAATGAAAATTCCCTACCGAGAATCTTACTAATACCTTCTTTTACAAGAGTAGTCTTACCGGTTCCCATAGGACCCTTAATTGCAATTGCAGTTCCAATAGCAGAAGGATTAGAAATCCACTGTCCCATAAGTTGCATGATTTGAAGTTTTGCATCATCAAGGCCATATGCACATTGGTCAAGAGTTGTTTTAGCATCTTCCATAAATTTGTTACATTTTTCAACACCATCCTCCATTTTAATAGAAAGGTTTTTATAAGTGCCAAATGGAATTCTCATAAAAGAGTCAACCCATGTTTTAATTTTATAATACTCAGGGTCGCCTGGTTCCATTGTTCTCAAAATATTGAGTCTTTGCATAGCAACAGCCTTGAATTTGGGAGGGATATTTGCATCCAACAAGGCAAGACGATAAGGTTTATCAATATTAATATGATTATTGATTTCTTTCATCTCCTTCATAACTCTTAATTGTTCTTTATTAGAGAGCTTCTTTTTAAAATAATCTACTTCATTTGCTTTCTTTTTGTCCTTATGAATCAACTTGTGATATATTTTTGCATTTTTATTTCTTGCTTTCTTAACCAGTTTCATAATTGACTTTTTACAATCAGCTACAGATTTTTTAAGAAACTTACTTCCTGGTCTTTTACTAAGTTGAGAAGACAATGTTTTCTTGGTTTCAACAAGATCCATATATTCTTGTTCTACATCATTCAACTCAATATCAGCTTCATCTTCATCATCAGATTGTTTCTTCTTCTTCTTTTTATTCTTCTTTTTATCAGGACTGGAAACATTTTCAGTTTCTGCTTCAAATTTTTCTTTCATAAACATTTTTTCATCATCACTATCACATTCAGCATTATCTTCAATGTATTCGTCTTGTTCTGCCCCTTCACTTCCAAGCAGCAAGATATTGTAAACCTGTTCCTCGTCCTCTTCTTCTTCCAAATCTTCTTCTTCATCATCATCCTCATCTTCAGTATCTTCTATATCTTCTTCAGAATCATCCTCTTCTTCAGAATCGTCCTCATCCTCATCTTCGTCTTCATCTTCATCATCTTCGTCTTCATAATAGCCATCATATTCATCCTCATCTTCATCTTCGTCCTCTTCTTCTTCAATTACCTTTTTACTTTTTTTCTTTTCATTTTTATGCGAAATTTTCTTGGAATGCTTTACATTTTTAGATTTGGAAGATTTAGAACTTTTTGTAGATTTTCGTTTTTCATTAGAATATTTTGAAGGAAACATCTTATAAATGACATCTCTAATCTTTGCAAAATCTTTTTCTTTGATTTCATCTTCTTCTTCTTCTTCACTTTCACTACTATATTCAATGCTCTTTTTAGAATTTTTTTTTGATTTAGGTGGTTTATACGAGCTATCATCACTTTCTTCACTTACCTCAGAAATGGTTTCATAATCAAATTCAGAAGAATCATCAGAATCCTTATTAGACTTACGCTTTGTGTTTTTCTTGTTAGTTTTACTGTTTTCCTTGGAGCTCATTTTCTTTGTCATAATAATATAATGCTTTTTTTAATAGAATATAATAGATGTTTTTATAATCAATTTTATGCAAAATTTACAAAATAATAATTAAATAAAAAAATTGATAACACTTGTAAAAAATATTTAAATAGTATAATATAGTATATATTAGTGATGTCGTATTCAATTAGTACAAATAAGAAGACGTCGTCGTCAAGGATTATTGGTGTGCAATTTAGTATGCTTTCTCCTGACGAGATACGTAAAAATTCTGTTGTACAGATATCCTCTCGTGACACTTATATCAACAACAAACCAGTTGTAGGAGGTTTATTTGACCCACGTATGGGTGTATTAGAGCCGGGTATTATTTGTCCAACAGACGGATATACGTATATTGACACTCCTGGATATTTTGGTCATATTGAATTAGCACGACCTGTATTTTTCGTGCAGCACATAAAAGAAATAATAAAGATAACAAAACATGTTTGTTTTAAATGTAGTAAACTATTGATTAATAAAAACCAACATAAACATATATTAGAATATCCACCAGAGAAAAGATGGAATTATATTAATAATTTAAGAGGCACTATAACGAGATGTGGTGAGTGCTCCGATGATGGTTGTGGTTGTCTTCAACCAACAAAGATTAGATTGGAAGGTTTTGCAACAATAAAGGCAACCTTAGAGTATCAATCTGAATCATCTGATGAAAAATCAGTGCAAGAAACAGAACTAACACCAGAGTTTATTTTAAAGCAATTTAAAAGAATATCTGATGAAGACATTACGTTTATGGGTTTTAGTCCAGTTTGGTCAAGGCCTGAATGGATGGTCTGTCAGGTCTTGCCAGTTGCACCTCCTTCGGTAAGGCCTTCTGTAAAACATGATGCACAACAAAGAAGTGAAGATGATTTAACCCATATCTACAGTAGTATCATAAAAAATAATACCGATTTAGCAGAAAAGATAGCAAATAATTCTTCTCCAAATGTAATTAAACAGTTAGTTGATACGGTGCAATATTTAATTGCAATGATTGTTAATAATAAAATAAAGGGTGCTGAACCAATGGCACAACGTTCTGGACGCACTATGAATTGTATTATGAGCCGTTTAAATAGTAAAAATGGTAGAATCAGAGGTAATTTGATGGGCAAGAGAGTAGATTATAGTGCAAGGTCTGTAATTACAGGTGATCCCAACCTTTCTATTCGTGAGTTGGGAGTTCCAATGAAGATTGCCATGAATATAACAAAACCAATAAAAGTGAATAACAGAAATAGAGATTTCCTTTTAAAGTTGGTTCAAAATGGACCAGACAAATACCCTGGTGCAAAGATTTTGGAAAGGAAGAATGGAGAAAATATTACATTGCGTTATATTGACCGTAACTCAGTAAAGTTAATGAATGGAGATACTGTTCATAGACATATGATGAATGGAGACGCTGTATTATTTAATCGTCAACCCAGTTTACATAGAATGAGTATGATGTGTCATATAGTAAAAATTATGAAGAAAGGTGATACATTCCGAATGAATGTTGGTGATACAAAACCATACAATGCTGATTTTGATGGTGATGAAATGAACATGCATATGCCCCAAGGTGTATTAGCCGAAACCGAATTGAAACATTTGGCAGCTATTCCATACCAAATGATTAGTCCTGCTGGTAATTCACCTATTATTGGAATTTATCAAGACTCTATGTTGGGTTCTTATCGTTTTTCAAGAAAAAATTTGAATTTTGACTTAAGAGATGCAATGAATTTGTTAATGATGTTTAAAGAAGTAGACCCCAAAAAATTTGAGAATAAAAAAACAATTAGTAATTTTGATATTTTATCACAAATATTACCTGCAATTTCATTGAAATTTAAAACAAAATTGTATGATGAAGATGAGGATTATAAATTGTCTAACAATGTTCTTGAAATTATCAATGGAGAATACAAGAGAGGACAATTGGAAAAGGGAGCTTTGGGTTCAACCACCAAAGGAATTATTCACAGAATCTGTAATGATTTTGGAAATCTTCAAGCAACTCATTTTATTGATGATATGCAAAACATAATTACAGAATACATGAAAACCAGTTCATTTAGTGTGGGAATCAGTGATTTGATTGCAAATAAACAAACACAGGATAGTATTATACATGCAATTACAACTCAAAAACAAGAAGTGCAATCAATTATTGAAAAGGTGCATTTGGGAACCTTTGAAAACAATACCTCTCAAACAAATAATATGCATTTTGAATCCAATATTAACAAAGTGTTGAATAAAGCAACAGAACAAGCGGGTAAAATTGGTAGAAAGTCTTTGAGTAAAAACAATAGATTTCTGATGATTGTTAACTCTGGTTCAAAGGGTAATTTGATTAATATTTCTCAAATGATTTCCTGTTTGGGACAGACTAATGTAGATGGAAAACGAATCCCCTATGGTTTTGAAAACAGAACCTTACCTCATTATTGTAAATTTGATGACACACCTGGTGCAAGAGGATTTATTGAGAATTCTTATATTTCTGGATTAACTGCTCCAGAGTTGTTCTTTCATGCTATGGGTGGTCGTATTGGTTTGATTGATACAGCAGTAAAGACATCTCAAACTGGTTATATTCAAAGAAGATTGATTAAGGGTTTGGAAGATATCAAAGTAGAGTATGATATGACTGTAAGAAATAATAAAGGTAAGATTGTTCAGTTTAGTTATGGAGATGATAGTTTTGATTCTACTAAAACAGAAAATCAATCCGTAGCAATGGCAAGTATGAGTATTGAAGATATTTATTTGCATTATGATATACTTGGTTCAACTGAAATTGTAAATTTGTTTACGAAGGGCGCTGCAACCCGTTTTAGAAAACAAAAGAAAGAATTAGAAGAAAGATGTAAAAAGCATATTGAAGAAACAATCCTGGCAAGAGATAAATTGGTTGAAAACATTTTCAACAATACGGATGAAAATGGTGTTAAAATGCCCGTATCTTTTCAAAATACAATTACGAATATTCAAGGACAACTCAATTTGAATGAAAACTCTTTGGTTGATATTACACCCTTGGAGTTGTTTGATTTAGCCGAGACGTATTTGAAGAAGATTGATTTGTTAACCTATGCAAAACCTACTGAATTATTTAAAATTTTATACAACTTTTATTTGACACCCAGAGATATTTTGACTAAAAAGAGATTTCATAAGAAGGCAGTAATTATGTTATTGGAAACAATATTATTGAGATATAAGCAAGCTATTGTGCATCCTGGAGAAATGGTAGGTGTCATTGCAGGTCAATCTATTGGAGAACCTACAACACAATTAACTTTGAATACTTTTCATTTAAGTGGTGTAGCATCAAAATCCAATGTAACAAGAGGAGTGCCAAGAATTGAAGAGATTTTACGGTTAACAAAAAATCCCAAGAATCCTTCTTTAACTGTATATTTGCGTGAATTTGAAGAAACAAGCCAAGAAAAAGCAAGTCAATATGCAAACATGATTGAACATACTAAATTGGTAGATGTAACTAAAAATATTCAAATTTGTTTTGACCCAGATGAAGAAAGAAGTGTAATTGAAACAGACGCTTTGCTTTTGGAACAATATTATGAATTTGAGAAGTTTTTAAATGAAACTGCTGGAGAAATTGAGGATAATAATGTATCAAAATCTAAGTGGATAATTCGTATGGAGTTTGACCCTGAGACTCTATTGGAGAAAAACATAACAATGGATGATATACATTATGCAATTAACAGTAGTTATGGAAATGAAATAACTTGTGTATATAGTGATTTTAATTCTAATAATCTGATTTTCCGTATAAGAATGAATAATTCAGTCATTTCAAAAAATAAAAAACAAAAAGGAGTGGCTGAAACATTGGACCAATCTGATGAAATCTATATGTTGAAGAATTTCCAAGATAATTTGATGAGTAATATTGTATTGCGTGGTGTATCAAGAATAACAAACGTATTGCCAAGAAAAATAAGTAATTCTGTCAAAAAGAAGGAGAGTAGATATGTGCAAGAAGATATCTATGTATTAGATACAACGGGCACAAATCTTTTGGAAATATTGTCTTCAGAATTCATAGATGTAAAACGAACATATAGCAATGATATTAAAGAAATATTTAATGTGTTAGGAATAGAAGCAGCCCGTCAAACGATTTATAATGAATTGACAGAAGTGATGGAATTTAGTGGTGTTTACATTAATTATCATCATTTAAGCATTTTATGTGATAGAATGACATCTAATCATAATATGGTTGCTATTTTCAGATCAGGAATATTGAATGACGATATTGGGCCTATTTCCAAATCAACATTTGAGGTTCATACAGAAGTATTGTTGGATGCATCAAGACATGCAGATTTTGACCATATGAGGGGTGTTTCTGCAAATGTTATGATGGGTCAAACAGGAACATATGGCACTGGTTCATTTAATTTGGTCATGGACATTGATGCAATGAAAAATATGGACGCAGTTGATGTAAGAGACCAAGATATGGAAAAAGAAATTGATGACATGTTTGGAGGAATGGAAGATAAAGATGATACTTGTGCAAGAAGCAATATTGAAATAAATAATAATTTGTCAACTATTAAACAAAATGATGTAGGAGATTGTGATGATGATTATGATTTAGATTTTTAAAACAAACAATATAAAAAAATAAACATATATATATTGTGCAATAGCACACCCGAACTTAGCTCAGTTGGTAGAGCGCTCGACTGTAGTGGTTTAAAACAAATATCGAGTTGTCACTGGTTCGATTCCAGTAGTTCGGAAATAATTATATTAATTTTAAAATTATTATAATTTTTTAAAGGAATGTTTTAGAGATTACATTATTTTGGTAATTCATTTTTAATTTTTAATTTTATTTTAAATGATTGCAGACTTTCTTTCAAGTCTTTTTTAATGATGGTTAAATTATTTATTTCGTTTATTTTTAATCCAGGTGTAATAATGGAAAAGGAAATGAAATTTATATCACCACTTTGAATATGATTAGACTTTAAAAATATAAATGAATCATTTTCTACATCACCTCCCAAAACAATATGATTTGTTTTAACTTGCATATCATTGTAGATTTTCATATGAGTACTCTTATCTGAAATATCACTAAATAAAATAACAGGTAAATTCATGTAATTACAAAATACCCAAACGTCAAGATGAGTTAAATTATAATTTTCATTCAAAATCATAGCATCATAAGAAAGTTGTTTTTTGATGATTTTGTTAACATATATTTTTTTGTCTTGTTTTTTAAGAATATTTTGAATTGCCAAACTACATTTTGGGTCAGAGATCAACTCTTTATAGGCTTTTATCAATGTATTTTTTATAAAAGATATATTTTCCTCTACATTCTTTACTCTTTTCAAAATATAAATCAAAGCGAAATAATTACAATAAGGAGAACCTTGCAATACTATTTCTTGTGCATTTGTATCAAAAATGTTTTTCCAATTGTTTTTCTCTGTTAATTTGTTATTAGATTTAATACATTCTTTTTCAATGGAACTGAAGTCTTTATAAACATTATTTGTATCTTGATTTTCTAATGAAATCTTTTTACTTTTGTTTTCTGAGAAAACTTGTTCAAAAGGAATATTACGAATATATTTGTTTTCTGTTATTTCTTGATAATTGAAAAAATCTTCATCATTTATATTACTATCTAAAACCAGTAATTCTGAATCTAATACAGAATAATCAACATTTACTATTTTCATAAAAGATGAATTAAAAAGATAATTTTGTATTCTGGTATTTCTAATTATTTCGTCTGTTATTCTTAAATAATACATGGTTTCATTTTCTTCACCTGTTATTAAATTTTTATTTGGTAAACAAAGTGTATTGTCTGAATGTAAACATAAACCATGTTGGTTGTGATAATCCATATCGTTCTTTTCAAATAAAATATCAAGTGTTTCATTATCAAATTCAATAAAACGAACTGAGTTGGAAATTAGGTCTTTAACCAATAAATCTATTTTGTTCATTTTAATTTCATAAATAAAATCCTTTGATTTGGCAATATGTTCAATGTTTTCCAGGAATTCAGAATTTAATGGATTAATGAGTTCATCTTTTAATTTGTGTCTAAACTGCAAGTAAAATTTCGTTTCAAGTTTCACATTTCTGGTTTTGATAAGTCTTTTTCTATCTCCCATTGTGCCAACAGCAATTTCTTTGTCAACATCATAATAATTTTTAAAACTATTTGATTGCACAACATCTAACCCATCTTCAGACAAATTTTGTTGTGGTTCAGAAATAGAAATAAATTGGTTTGTTTCAGTAATAATACCAACAATAAGTCCGTCTTCTTCTAACTTGGTAATTGGTTTGCAAAGAATCTTTCCGTTTGATTTATTACTGATCATATTCAACATACCTAATGTGTTAGAATAGTCTATCCATTTCACATTGTCAATAAAATCCAATTCTATTTCGTTAATATGAGTAGATGGTCTGCAGGGTATAAAAATTTGCATTGAATCGTCTAATTGTGAAACCATAAGTCCGATAATTTTATTTCTGTAATTCATTATTTGTTTATGAACTACAAGATTGATATTCATTAATTCATCAAAAAGCATATTTGCAGATAGATTATCCTTAAATTTATATATTTTACTATTATGTTTAGGTTTACAATAGGAGTTAATTGAGTTTTTAATATTTTTAAAGACATTTAATAAATTGATAGGTGTATTTTCACGATAAAATATTTTTTTTGCACTTTCTTTATTGGAAGATTTTTCTGCTTTTGTATTACCATATACATATATTGGTTCATAATAATCAAATTGTTTTAAAATCAAAACAGTTCCTTTGTCTTCATCATAGAGAAGGTCAGAATAAAAATTGGTGGGACATATTAAACTAACACTGTCTCTTTTGTCCTTATCTTCAATTTCCATAATTACCAAATTTAAACCACCTTCAAAAAGTCCAGAGTTTTTGCTACAAACAACATCCCATAAGAAAGTATGGTCAATGACAGAATCTTCATCTTTTAAAAAGTTTATAAAGTTTGTGTAAGAGGAAATAGTTGATTTCAAAAGATTATTTTGAGATTGTTTACTTAAGTCCAATTTTTTATAATAGTCACTATTTCTGTATGTTTCTACATTCATATCTGATACATTTATTTTTTGAGTTTGAAATAAAGAAAGTAAGTTGCCATTTTGTAAATTAACAAATTTATCCAGTGAAATATTCTTAGAAATAATTTTTTTCATTTCATTTATGGAGGGCACATTTATATTGTTTTTATCAGCAAACAAATCAGCAATACATGCAATAAAAGATTGTTTACTGGATTTTTCTACACCACATCTTAATAAAGGATATGTATTTTTTTTGATATAAGTTTCATTTGTAGAGTCAATATATTTTGAATTGTCTATTTGTAAAAATAATTCAATGGATAATGGTATAAATCCCCATCTATTTTGAGGAACTGGTATTCTTTCGGTGCTTAATATGTTTTGATAATTCCTTTCTACTTTGTTTTTTTCAGTTTTTTCTCCATAAATCAAATTTTCATTTCCATAATCTATATCTTCTTTTGAAATATTCAATTCTTCTCTTCTTTGATTTTGTTTTGCTCCAAAAGGATTTTTAAAACAACAAGGAACACCTATATTTTTAGAAGACTTATCCTGACTTAAAAACCCGGGATTGTAATAAATATAATTTCCATCTTTATCAATATGTTGCCTATCATCTGTAAATTCATAAATATAATAACCTTCTGGAACGTTTGTTTTCTTATTTTTGGGTATAATTTTTCCTCCACATTCACCGTTTTTCACTTGTTCTTCTGTCATTGGTTTGTTTGTTTTTAAACACCAATATCTTGGACACATATACCAATAAGGTTTATCTGGATTGGAACCATATTTAATTGCAATTCCATAGGCATTTTTAGATTCTTCATCTTGGTCAATTAAATCTTTTTCTTCTTGTGTAAGAATAACGGGTTGTCTGTTGGACTGAGCTGGACAAATTTTTGCGTAAGCACCGTCTGTTTCATTAACAAATATAGTAGGTTCTAATCTCTTTAGTTTGTTAAAAAATCTTGTTCCACTTCCTTTGTCTGTTTTTGCACCACCTGACAAAAAACCACCATCTTCATCATCATCATCGCTATCATCAGCAAGAATTATTTTATCCTCTTCTTCACTATCATTTTCAAAATCTTCTTCTTCAGGACTTATGCTTTCAGATGGTAAAATGATTCCTTCTTCTTCTTGCTCTTCTAATTCTTCTTCATCTTCATCATAATCGTCAAAAAAAATTCCTTCCGTTTCATCTTTGCCATCTGTGAACGATAATTCATCATTATTTACCTGAGTAACAACCAGGTTCTCAACAACTTCATCAGTTTGCTTATCTTTTTTTTTTAAATTTTCCAATTCTGCTTTATTTATATTTAATTCTTTTTTATGTTGCACAAGTTTTAAAAAGGAGTCAATATACACTTCAATTACAGGGATGTATTGAAAAGAATTAATGTCTAATATTTCAAAAGTGATTTCATTTTCTATATCTTTATAAGACAACAAAGAAGCAAAACCAGGATTATCAGCAATATCTATATTTTTATTAATAAATGTGCCGTTTATTCTTGTGCATTCATTTAAATATTTTGTAATGTTAACAAAAGCTTCTTCTTCGGATAACGAGAAATTGATGGATATTAAATTTCTAATAGTATCTACATCCAAATTTTGTTTATACATTTGATTAATTTGTGCATTCATTTCGTTCATTTCTGTATAATTTTCAACTCGTTTATAACGCAAACTGGATACATTTTTATTTCCTATTTCAAGGATATTGAAAACTGGACTTAATAATTTTAAATCAGCAGCTTTAAAACCTATTTTTGAATAAATAGAAGATGTATAATTTATTTTGTTAACTTCAATGTTTTTTGATTGTAGGTTCTCAAAAAGATATAATTTATTGGTTTGTTGTAAAAAGAAATTAATTTCAATAATAATAGGATTCAATGTATCAGTAATTAACTCTTCAATATTTTGTATTTTAATTGGTTCTAAAAATTTGATATTTGTGTTTATGCTACCATTTTTGTTAACAATGAAAATAACATTTAATATAGAATCATTTATGTATTTTTGACATACAATTAATATATATTTTTGATAAGAATGAGTGATTTTTGTAAATTGGTTTATTTGGCTTTTTTTCAAAAAAGGTATTTTTTGACCAGAATTTGAAATTCCTGTGCTATATAGCCTATAAAGTTCTTCTTTTTTAAAACCAGGTTTAAATTTAATAAAAGGTCTATCTTTATTGCTATGAAGTTGTTTAAAAATATTTTCCAACGGAAGTTGAACTTTGGTTTCTGGATGGAAAGTTAAAGATATTTCATAAATTCCTTTATTAAGATAATTGATATTAGATGTTTGTTCGTTGGAAATTTTATACAAGGTATCAATTTGTTCGTCAGATACTTTTTCAAATTTGTTTTTAGAATCAGTAATTAAATTTATTTTGTTAGAATTGAGGTCAGATGATGAGAACACACTTTTATTAAAAAGGAACGGATAATACATTTCAATAACATTTTTTTGATTAATTTGATAAGTATTACAATAATTCAAAACATCGTCAGCAAAACAAACATAAAGTGTGTTATTCTTGATATTTTGATAACTTAACAATAATGAGTTCTCAAAAGTTAAGAAAATATTGTTGTTATTTTTTTCAATGAGTTGATTGTTTGGTAATTGATGAAATGGATTAGCAGAAAAGAGTAAATCATCATGAGAATCAAATTTATGTCCGATGGGTATGCATATTTCAAAAACTTGTTGATCAAGTTGTAATTCACTTTCAATATCTTTATAAGAATAGATGGATTTATTTTTTGAATTGAGAACCTGGATATGTTTTTCTTTATCAGTAAGCATTAAATTGAAGATTAATTGACCAAGTTGTTGTTTGTTTAACCCAGAATTGTTCTTTTTTAGAAAATGAAAATGTTTTTGAAAATTAATTTTATAGTCTATTTTTGCGAACAAATATACAGTTTCGTAAGAATCGTTCTCAAAATCAACTTCTTTTAGTATTTTTCGTTTGATAGTTCGTATTGTGTCATCTTGATGAATAAACTGATTAGAATTAGAAATGGAGGGATTAAATTTTTCTAAATATAATTTTTCAGATTCTTCAAATGTTAAATCATGTAATTTTGTTGAATTATCGGGAGAATTAAACACAAAAATATGTTTAGGTTCTCCAAGGTTGTTTAATATAACACATTTAATTTCCTCTAAACGATTGTTTTGTTTGGATTCATTCATGTTGTATAAAATATATCTTATACAATATGTAAGTATTTTGTATTGTAAAATATTAAATATCATAATAAGGATTATCGTGAATTTTCATACCACAATATTCTCTTGGTTCGTTTTTGTAGTCAACAGGATTATGAATGCCAGCTTCTTTTGCATTTTCTAAAAGAAATTTGAAATTTTGCCAAAACTCACTTTTATGTCCAATTGATTTTGACATAACATGTGAAAGTTCATGAATAGCTACAAATGTGAGTGTGCTTTCATCTATTAAATCCTCATTGTTATGTTTATTACGATTTAAACAAAATGCTATTTTTTCACCTTTGTTTTCACTGTATGCAGTATATTTACTGGTAGGTAATGTTTCAACGATTCTTTTGGGATTGAATCCTTTTACAAGTCGTTTTACATTTTCTTGGTCAGGGTATTTATTTCCAACATAATCAACAAGGTCTCTACATTTATTTGATACTTTTGCAAGTAAATTGGCTGCTTGTTTTAATTTACTTCTCTCTCTAACACAATATTTATTACCATCCATATCAGAAACAATACATTTTAATTGGAAATCACCGTAATTTAAAAAAAATACATATCCAACAATAAATAAAATACTGATCAATACAATATAGCCTAAAATATCAATATTACTCATTATATATTATGTGAAGTTTTTAAAAAGTAAAAAAATAAAGCTTTGTAATAATAGTCAAATTATTATAAAGAAAAATTAATTTCCATTTCCAAGTTCAAGAGGTGTGCGTCCATAATCACCTTCTATTGTGCTTTGATTCCAGGGTCCAATATCCTTCTTAGAAATAACGGGGTCAGAACGAAGTTGAAGATTGGCGTTTCTTAAAGATTGTCCAACAGTGTCAAGACCGATGTGATGACCAGCCTTTAATAAATCGGGCATTAAGATATCACCTTTGTTAGTGGTGCTGGGATTTAACGAAGACCATTGGCTGTTTTCGTCATTAGGTAAAAGGTCCTTAGGGTTAGCAACTTCTTTTACACTGTATCCAGAAGTGGAAGGTTTTTCGTTGGGGACGGGTTCAGTTTCTAACTTCTTTTCTTCTTCTTCGGGGGAACCATCCTCCATTCTATCGGTAACAGTCAACTTACCATTTGAATACATGACTAAAGCATACATAAGGATAATAAAGACAATTAGAACAAAAACACGTTCCATTGTAAAAAACTTTTTAGCACCTGCAAGAATACCACTAAATAATTTAGAAAACATTCTGTTTATATACTAACGGTTGATATA
>MDSZ01025534.1_pt1 | contig 17510 bp, 16 predicted proteins | sample 811201 | NCBI WGS metagenome assembly MDSZ01 (sample SAMN05326647, study PRJNA326480) | marine metagenome | isolation source: seawater | place: Indian Ocean: North | collected 2010
CTAGTTTTGTTGCTGTCACTTTTTGGTTGGATGAGTCTTTCAGATTATGTAAGAGCTGAATTTCTAAAAGGACGCAATCTAGATTATGTCACAGCAGCAAGAGCGCTCGGACTTTCAGATCTAAAAATTATTTTCAGACACATTTTGCCAAATAGTATGATTTCAGTAATTACTTTTCTTCCATTTAGGATTAGTGGCGCTATCTTAATTTTAACAAGTCTAGATTTTTTAGGATTAGGAGTGCCTCCAAACACTCCTAGTTTGGGAGAACTTCTTTCGCAAGGTAAAGAAAATATTGAAGCTTGGTGGTTATCATTGACAACTTTTTTAGTTTTAGTTGGAACTCTAATGTTATTGATATTTATTGGCGAAGGTATTCGTGAATCATTCGATTCAAGGTCATCATGAATATACTAAAAGTAAATAACTTATCCATAACACTGAAGAACGACACATCAAATCAAAGGCTTCTTAATAATGTTTCATTTGAATTACAACAAGGAAGGACATTAGGTATTGTAGGAGAATCAGGGTCCGGAAAAACTCTAACAGGCTTATCTATTACTAAATTATTAGACCCAGATAATTTCAATATTGATTCTGGGACAATTCATTTTAATGGACTTGAGATTGCAACTTTAAATGATAGTGAATTAAGAAAGATTAGGGGAAATAAAATCTCTATGATTTTTCAGGAACCAATGCTATCGTTAAATCCAGTCCAAACAATAAAAAAACAATTAGAAGAAATAATTAAACTTCATATCACCTCGGAAAGACAAAAGGTTCAATTTCTATCTAAAGAAATATTAATACAAACTGGTTTAGAAAAAACAGAAAAAATTTTAAATAGTTACCCATATATGTTATCAGGTGGACAAAGACAGAGAGTTATGATTGCAATTGCTCTAGTTTGTAATCCTGATATTTTAATTGCAGATGAACCAACTACAGCACTTGATGTTACATTGCAATTACAAATTTTAGAATTATTAAAATCTTTGAAAGAAAAAAAAATGATGTCTCTTATTTTAATATCACATGATTTAGATTTAGTTAAGAGGTATGCAGATGATATTTTGATACTCAAAAATGGAAATGTGATTGAAGAGGGAACGACTAATCAGATATTTAGCAGTCCAAAAAATCAATATACAAAAGAATTAATTGCAAGCCAACCTAAAAGATTAGTAACTGATCAAGTTCATGGGAAAACTATACTAGAAGTAGATAAACTAAGATGTAAATTTTTAGTAGAGAATAGTTTTTTTGAAAGTAAGAAGAAATTTTTTACAGCATTAGATGATGTAAGTATTTCTATTAGAGAAGGAGAGACTGTGGGTATTGTAGGAGAATCAGGTTCAGGTAAAACTACTCTTGGATTAGCAATTTTACAATTATTATCTTATAACGGAACAGTTAAGTTTAATGAACAAAATTTAAAACGAATTAATAAGCAAGAACTTAGAAATCAACGTAAGAGCTTTCAAATAGTTTTTCAAGACCCATTTTCGTCTTTATCTCCTAGATTAACTATAAAAGAAATCTTATCAGAAGGAATACTAGAATTTAAAAAAGAAAAAGATATTATTGATTTAAATAAAACTTGTGAAACACTTCTATCAGAAGTAGGTCTAGACAAAGATATGTTGACACGTTACCCACACCAGTTTTCAGGAGGCCAAAGACAAAGGATTGCAATAGCTAGAGCATTATCAATGAAACCAAAACTTATTATATTAGATGAACCCACTAGCGCATTAGATGTTGTTGTTCAAAAAAATATCCTTGAACTTCTTGTTTCATTGCAAGAAAAGTATTCTATAAGTTACTGTTTTATCAGCCATGATTTAAAGCTGATTAGATCTATAGCTCACAGAATCTATATAATTAGAGATTCAAAAATTATAGAAAATAATTTTGTTAATCAGATTTTTAAAAATCCAAAAGAAGATTATACTAAGGATTTAATAAAATCATCATTTCTAGATTAATTAAGATAATGATTTAGATAAAATCTTTTCATAAATTTTTGATAATAAAACTAAATCCTGTTCTTTAGTATTCTCATTTATTTTATGTATAGATTCATTCACTAAACCAAACTCTATAACTTGATTACATATTTTTGCTAAAAATCTTCCATCAGAAGTTCCGCCATCTGTAGATATTTCAGGATTTACTTTTAAAATTGCTTTTATAGAATCACAACAGATGTCTAAAAATTTTTCTTGAGATGATAAATACGGTTCACCAGAATGGTGCCATGATATATCATAATTTAAACCATACTTATTAAATAAATCTTCAACCATTGACATAAGCTTATTATTCGTTATTTCAGGAGAGTATCTAAAATTAAAATTTAATAATAATTCTCCAGGAATTACATTATCTACACCTACGCCACTATTAATATTTGAAATCTGAAATGATGTTGGAGGAAAAAACTTATTCCCTTTGTCATATTCGGTATTAGTCAATTCATTAATTATTGGTATGACTTTATGTATCGGGTTAACTGCATTCTTTGGATAAGCAATATGACCCTGTAGTCCAAGGACTTTTACTTTAGCAGACAGCGAACCCCTTCTACCAATTTTAATTGTATCACCAAAAGATTTTTTTGATGTCGGCTCACCGATTAAACACATATCTATTTCATTCTTTTGTAAGTCATTTTCTTCAATTAGTTTTTTAATACCATTAATCGCAATTCCTTCTTCATCACTTGTTAAAACAACAACGATAGACCCATTATGTGATGGATTAGAATCCAGAAAATGTTCAATGGCTATTAACATGCATGCAATACTTCCTTTCATATCAGCAACACCGCGTCCTACAACAGTGCCTTTATTTTTAGTAAGTTTAAATGGATTGCTATTCCATTTTTCTACATCACCAGCAGGAACTACATCTGTATGTCCAGCAAAAGCAATAATAGGTTTTCCAAACCCTTTTTTTGCTATTAGATTATCAACATCATCATACTTCTTTTTAGTTATTCCAAAACCTAAGCCCTGTAAGTAATTTGCAATAAAATCCTGACAACCTTCATCGTTGGGAGTGATGGATTGATAAGAGACTAGTTTTTCTAAGATATTTATTATTTTTTCTTGCATTTATTATTTAAACTCTAATCCTTTTTCTTCATTTCTTATAGTCAAAACTTCATAACCATTACTGGTTACCAAAATAGTATGTTCATACTGAGCTGATAAAGAATGATCTTGGGTCACAACTGTCCATCCGTCACCAAGTAATCTAGTTTTTTCTCCACCAGAGTTTATCATTGGTTCTATAGTAAAGGTCATACCTTCTTCCAGTTTCATACCAGTATTCTTAGTCCCATAATGTAGTATCTGTGGTAATTCATGAAATTTTTTACCAATACCATGCCCACAATAATCCCTTACTACAGAAAAATTATGCTTTGTTGCATGCTCTTCTATTATTGCCCCAATATCACCAAGATGGAGACCAGGTTTTACTAAATTTATTGCTTTCATCATACATTCTTTTGTGATTTTACATAGTCTTTTTGCTAAGACAGATGTTTTTCCAACAAAAAACATCTTGCTTGTATCACCATGAAATTCATCTTTTATTACAGTTACATCTATATTTATAATATCACCTTCTTTAAGTTTTTTTTCTTTAGAGGGTATCCCGTGACAGACCTGATGATTAATAGAAGTACAAATAGATTTAGGAAAACCTTTATAATTCAAAGGAGCTGGGATCGCATTTTGTTTTTGTACAATATAATTATGACAAATTTCATCCAATAACCCTGTTGTTACACCTGGAACAACATGCTCTTCAATCATTTCTAGGACTTCGGATGCAAGTCTGCCAGCAACCCTCATTTTTCTAATATCGCTCTCTGATTTGATATCAACCATAATTTATAACTCAAATGACACTTTTTAGCTCAAATTATCAGATTTTTATTGTTGAATCCATGTAAATGTGATAAAAACTTCCTATAATAATCATGATAAATTTTGAAGCAATTATAAATAAGATTAAAGAAGGGTTAATTATCTTTTATGGCTGATATCTCTATAAAAGAAATGTTTGAGGCTGGAGTCCATTTTGGTCATCAATCCAAGTACTGGAATCCAAAAATGCAGCCCTATATTTATACAACTCACAAAAAGCTACATATTATTAATCTTGAAAAGACCGCAGATAGCTTCACTAAGGCTCTTGGGTTTATAACAGAACTTGCAGCTAAAAACTCAAAAATACTTTTTGTTGGTACCAAAAGAGCAGCTAAAGAAATTATAATGAAATATGCAAAAGAAGCAAAAATGCCATACGTGAATAATCGTTGGTTGGGAGGAATGCTTACAAACTTTAATACGGTAAAAAAATCAATTTCTAAACTAGATAACCTTAAAAAACAATTAGACTTGGAACATACTAATAATCTTACAAAAAAAGAATCATTAAAAATAAAAAAATTAATTGTCAAACTTAATAAAAATTTAGAAGGAATAAAGGATTTAGATAAAACTCCTGATGCTTTATTTGTAGTTGATACAAGATATGAAAGAATTGCAATTCAAGAAGCAAATAAATTAAATATCCCTGTAATAGCTTTAGTAGATAGTAATAACTCCTATGAAGGTGTTGATTATATGATACCTGCAAATGATGATTCAATGAAATCAATAGAGCTATTTATAAGATTAATTTCAGAGAAGATTGCTAATACAACTAAAAATATAGTTAAAACCCCTATTAAATCAAATGTAACAGACAAAAATAATGCTAATAAAAAAAGCGTTAGAAAAAAACAAGTTGTAAAGGTTGATGCTAAGAAGAATCAATCAACAGCTCACAAAAAAAAGCCACAGAAAAAAATAGTTAAAGCAGAAACAGAAGAAAAGAAAAAATAGGTATAACAATGAAAGAAGATTTGAATCTTTTAAAACAGCTTAGAGATATTACAGGGGCTGGAATTTTAGATTGTAAAAAATATTTAAATAAAACTGATGGCGATTTAGATGAAGCTGTCAAATTAATGAGATCAGAAGAAGGCGTAAAAGCAGATAAAAAATCTGTTCGGACAGCTGCAGAAGGATTAGTATATTTGCTTATAGAAAATAATCAATCGCTCTTAATTGAGGTAAATTCAGAAACAGACTTTGTTGCTCGTAGTGATGATTTTAAAAAATTTGTAAATGATATAGCTTCAAAAATTATATTATCCAGTATCGCTAATTATGATGACTTTAATTCAGATAAAACCACTGATCTCTATAATGATATAGAAACTATGAGGAAGAATATCATAACAAAGCTAGGTGAAAATATACTTATAAGAAGATATATTATGAAAAAGCAGACTGACAATAATTATGTTGGTGGATATGTGCATAACGGGAAAATAGGAGCAGTCGTTATTTTAGAAAATAAGGATGAATCGCTTTGTAAAGATATTGCTATGCAAATAGTTGCATCACATCCATTAGCAATTGATCATGACTCGGTAGATAAAAAAATACTAGCCACTGAAAAAGATATCTATAAATCTGAGTTAGATAAAATAAATAAAAAAGATGATATTAAAAGAAATATACTTGATGGAAAAGTTAAAAAATTTTTAGACAGTAATACTCTCCTTAATCAACCATTTATAAAAGATGACACCACAACATTAAAAAAAATAATAAAAAATAATAAAATAATTGGCTTTGTTCGCTATGAATTAGGAGAGGGAATTGATAAAGAAAAAGATGATTTTGCGCAAGAAGTCTATAATCAAATTAAATAATACTAAATTATTAAATACCCTATAAAAACTTAGAAAAATACCCTATGATGATATTATAGGTGGCAATGGTAATATAAGTATGTTTGAAGAAATAAAAAAAGAGACTGATAATTTAATGATCAAATCAATTGATTCTCTGCATCAATCATTAGGAAAAATTAGAGCAGGAAGACCAAATCCGAGCATGTTAGATCAAGTAGAGGCTGATTATTTTGATGCAAAAACTCCATTAAAACAATTAGCAAATATTAGTGTAACTGATGGCTCAACAATAACTCTAAATGTATGGGATAAGAATGCGATACAGTCTATTGAAAAAGCAATACATGAATCAGGATTAGGATTAACTCCTACTGTTAATGGAACAAATATACACATAAAGATACCGCCTCTTACACAAGACAGAAGAGAAGAGCTAATAAAAGTTGTAAAAAAAGAAGCAGAAAATACAAAAATTGTCCTTAGAAACATAAGAAGAAATACTAATACTTCTATTAGCAATCTAGAAAAAGATAAAAAGATTTCAAAAGATTTTGAAAGAGATTATACAATTGAAATTCAGGAAATGACAGATAAATACATCAAAATATCTGAAGAAGTTATATCCAAAAAAATAACTGAAATCAGCGAAGTCTAAGCATGTCAAATAAACTCCTTAAACATATTTCAATAATTATGGATGGCAATGGAAGATGGGCTCAACAAAAAAGTATGCCAAGAGCATATGGACATAGAGCAGGAGTAAAAGTAATTACCAAAATTGTACGAGCTTGCTCGCTAAGACAAATATCAGAATTGACTCTTTTTGCATTCAGCAGTGAAAATTGGAAAAGACCTAATTATGAAGTAGATTTTTTGATGAGCTTATTTAAGAAATCGATAGATGAATATATTTCTGAATTAGATGGAAACAATATTAAAATTAGATTTATCGGAAACTATGAAGGGTTTTCAAAGACATTAATAAAAAGAATAGATAATGCTGAGAAATTAACAAGGGCTAATACTGGCATGACCCTAAATCTAGCTGTGAACTATGGAGGCCGATGGGACTTATTAAATGCTTTTAAAAAATTAGCTGAAGAAAATAATTATAAAATTGATATAAATAGTTTAACAGAAGAGAATATTGAAAAATATCTGTCAACCTATTCAAATTGTCCAGATCTGTTAATTAGAACAGGTGGAGAATATAGGTTAAGTAATTTTTTATTATGGCAGCATGCCTATACAGAATTATATTTTACTGAATGCTTATGGCCAGATTTTGATATTTCTGATTTAGATAAGGCTATAAAGTGGTTTCAAGAAAGGGAAAGAAAATTTGGAGCACTTACCGAATCTAGACCGTCAAAAAAAAGTGATGTTTAATAGAATAATAACTGCACTTTTTTTGGCTAGTTTCTTTATTTTATTACTAGTCTTTTTTAATCCCATAATATTAGGTTTAGTTCTTACCATGATAGCCATATTGGCATTTAATGAATGGATTAATCTCATGGATATTGAGAATTCAAGGAAAAAGATTGTATTAATCCTATTTTTTCTTGCGATGATTGCATTACTCTATTTTAGCAATTATACATTAACAAATTATATTAATAAGATTTATCTTATGTTTTGGGTTTTTATTTCATTAGATATCCTATTAAGATTAGGGCTTATTAAAGTAGTCTTACAAAGACTTCCTGTGGTATTGGCTTTTTTTGTGATGTTATCCTCATGGTATCTTTTGCTTTCTTTTAATATTTCTGACGCAACCCTTATGTCAAATACACAAGGTTTAATTTTTTCTTACAATGTCATAGAAGATAATCTGAAGTATTATTTTATATTTTTATTTGTATTAGTTTCTTTTTCAGATACTGCAGCATATTTAATAGGAAAAAACTTTGGCTCAATACTGCTTTGTCCCACAATAAGTCCAAAAAAGACAGTTGAAGGATTTCTTTCATCAATATTTTTTCCTATAATTATCTCTTATATTATCTTTATATATTTTCTGAGTTTTGAAGCTCTATTTAGTGACTTCTTGTTTATTTTGCTCTGCTGTATTTTTGCAAGCTTTGGAGACCTATTTATAAGTGCGATAAAAAGATTTTATGATGTTAAAGATAGTGGCAATATTTTACCTGGACATGGAGGAATATTGGATAGAATTGATAGTTATTTAGCTGTAATACCTGTATTTCAATTATGGATGTTTTTATAATGAATATAACAATACTAGGATCAACAAGCACAATCGGCATAAATACTTTATCAGTAATTTCCAATAGCACAAAAAAATTTCAAATATTTGCTCTCACCGCCAAATCTAATTATAAATTATTATTTCAACAAATTAAGTTATATAAACCAAAATTTGCTGTGTTGATATGTCCAGTGAGTAGCGAGAAGCTTAATAATCTATGTAAGAAAAATAAATATAAAACTAGAATCCTATGTGGAGAAAAAGAATTAATCTATGTAGCAACCCACACAAAATGTGACTGTATAATGTCTGCTATTGTAGGATCAGCTGCTTTAAAACCAACTTATTATGCTACTAAAGCAGGAAAAAAAATATTTTTAGCAAATAAAGAGTCATTAATCATGTCTGGTGATTTACTTATTAGAACTGCAAAAAAATCTGGTTCACTTATAATACCTGTTGATAGTGAGCATAACTCTATACTGCAAATACTTCTTGCATCAGGGTTGGATTATAAGATAGGAAATAAACTATATTATGAAAGAAATATAGATAAAGTTTTATTGACAGCATCAGGTGGCCCTTTTCTAAACTCTAGCCTCTCTAAATTAAAGAATGTTACACCTAGTCAAGCTACCAAACACCCAAATTGGCGTATGGGAAAAAAAATTTCTGTAGACTCAGCCACAATGATGAACAAAGGTTTGGAATTAATAGAAGCAAACCTCTTATTTGGTATTGGATCTAAAAAAATTGAAGTGTTAATTCATGAGCAAAGTATTATTCATGCAATGGTCATGTTTAAAGATGGCGCTGTTATTTCTCACATGAGTAACCATGATATGAAAATACCTATAAGTTATGCATTATCATATCCTTCTAGACTTAACTCTTCTATTAATAAATTAGACTTAATAAAAGTTAAGAATTTAACCTTCAAGAAAGTTGATAGAAAGAGATTTAAGTGTTTGGACTTGGCGCATAAAGCTATGAAAGTTGGAAAAAATGCGCCAACAATACTTAATGCTGCCAATGAAATAAGTGTGAACAATTTTCTTAAAAATAAGATAAAATTTACTGATATACCAGTTATAATTGAGAAAGCACTAAGCGGAGTTTCTATAAGAAAAAGTAGTTCTATAGATAAAATTATTGAAGATGATAAAATAACCCGTGAATTTGTAACTGAATTAATCAATAGTAGAAAATGATGGAAGTTTTAGTAAGTATAGTTGGATTCATTATTGCAATTGGAATATTGGTAACTTTCCATGAGTTTGGTCATTATTATGTTGCACGACTATGCAACGTAAAAGTTCTTAATTTCTCTATTGGATTTGGAAAGAATATTTATACAAAAAAATTTAAAGGGAATGACACTGAATATAGCATTGGCTTAATACCTTTAGGAGGCTATGTCAAAATGTTAGAATCTAGTGAATTAACAGAGAAGCATTCTGATCTTAAATTTTGTTTTGACAAACAAAACGTATACAAAAGATTCCTTATCGTTGCCGCTGGACCAATTTTTAATTTAATACTTGCTATAATTTTTTTTACCTTTGTGCATTTCAAAGGGATTTCTGGAATTAAACCAATAGTTACCTCTATAGATTCTATACATAATTCTGGTACAGATTTACAAGTAGATAATATGGAAATATATAAGGTCAATGATGAATATACAAAAAGGTGGCAAGATGTAAGAATACAGATTTTAAATAGTGCAGTGGATAAAGAGCCAATAACTTTATATTTGAGAGATAATTCTAATAAAGATTTTTCTGTAAATTTATCTATAAATTATAATGAGATTCTAAAAAAAGAGGGAGACATAATTAGAAATCTTGGCATACAACCAAGACAACCAAATTTACCACCAATAATTGGGAGTGTTCAAACAAATTCCCCAGCATCTCTAGCAGGACTTGAGGCAGGAGATATTATCAAGACCATTAATGATAAGACTATAGAGTCATGGTTGGAGTGGGTACAAATTATAAAAAATAACCCCAACCAAGAATTAGAAATTGTCCTGTTGCGTAACAATGAGGAGCAAAAGACTTTGCTTATACCTGTAGCCAAAGAAGTAAATAAAACAACATTTGGTTTTGCTGGAGTTAGTGCTGACACTGATAATTTAGATCAACATAGAGTAATAGTTTCATATCCTTTTTTTAGTTCAATACATCATTCATTTATTTTAACTTATCAATATTCATTATTAACTTTGAAGATGATTTATAAATTGTTTACTGGGCAAGCTAATTTAAAAAATATTAGTGGGCCAATAAGTATTGCTGAATATACTGGAAAATCATTAAGTATGGGATTAGTATATTTTGCTTATATTTTAGCAATCTTAAGTATCAGTCTTGGTGTCCTAAATTTACTACCAATCCCTATGTTAGATGGCGGGCATTTAATGTTTTATCTTTTTGAAATTGTAACCGGCAATCCTATTTCAGAAAGAATTCAATTAGCAGGCCAACAAATAGGCATAATAATTCTGTTTGGAATTATGATATTAGCTTTTTATAATGATTTTTTGAGGTTACTTTCATGAGCAGATCTAAAATCTGCTTGATTTCTATATTCTTGTTATTAATTTTCAGCCCAATTTTATCTAATGCTGAAAATGGTACAACTATTAATAAGATTGTTATCAAAGGAAATGAGAGAGTCAGCACTAACACTATATTTTCTTATGCAGAAGTGGAAGAAGGAGATATTTTTTCTAGCACCTTAACAGGGAATATTATTAAAAAATTATATGCAACTAAATATTTTGATGACATAGACGTAACTTTAGAATTTAATACTTTAATAATAAGAGTAAAAGAAAAACCTATAATCTCGGAAATAAAACTTGAAGGGAATAAAATTGTTGAAAGTGCTGATGTAATAGAAGCTTTAGAAAATGTTGGGATATCGAGAGCTAGGCCTTTTGACAAAAATATCTTTGATAAAGTAGAACAAGAGTTAGTTCGGTTATACTATGACAGGGGAAGATATGATGCAAGAATAGACACTTCTGTAATTACGCTTGAACGTAACAGAGTAACCTTAGCCTTATTGATAGACGAAGGAGAGGCTTCCACAATACAAGGAATAAATATTATAGGAAATAAAGTTTTTAATTATAATGAAATCACTAGGCTAATGGATTCTGGCGTAGCACCATTTTATGATTTTTGGTCAGACAGCGATGTATACTCAGGCCCTAAATTACAATCTGACTTAGATAAAATTAGAGAGTTTTATCTAAATCAAGGTTATGTTCGCTTCCAAATTCTCTCACATCAAGTAAACCTATCAAATAATAATAAGGATATATATATTACAATTAGTTTGGATGAGGGAGATTCTTATGAGTTTGGTGATTTAAAATTATTTGGTAATACAATAATTCCTCCTGAAGATGCAAAATTAGCTGTAAAGAGCGTTGTTAAACCAGGTCAACTTTTCTCTAGAGCAAAAATTGAAGTAACTAAGAATAGACTATCCTACTTACTGGGTGATGAGGGTTATGCCTTTCCTGAAATTGTTGCCGTACCTATTATAAATGACCAGACCAAGATTGTAGATGTTGAATTTAGAGTAAATCCTGGCGCTAGGACTACGGTTAGAAGAATTAATATAACTGGGAATGAAAATACAAATGATGAGGTTTATCGTCGTGAAATTAGACAATTTGAATCATCATTGCATTCAAATAGTAAAATTGAAAGATCTAAAGTTAGATTGCAAAGACTGAAGTATGTAGAAAATGTAGAAGTCAAAAAGATAAAAGTATTTGATAGTGATGATCAAGTCGATATAACCTTTAATATTAGTGAAAGAGCATCAGGAGAATTTAAAATTGGTGCTGGTTGGTCAGATACTAATGGAACACTTTTTAATGTTAAGGTTCAACAAGATAATTTTCTAGGCACAGGTAATAATATTACTCTGGATGCAGCACAAAGTAATGTAACTCAAAAACTTACACTTTATTACACAGATCCTTATTACACTCCAGATGGAATCTCAAAAACTAATAATCTTGTTTATGCAGAAACAGACGTTAGTTCAACATCTACTGCAACATATATAGCAGACACGTTTGGAGGAGGTGTTTTTTACAGTACACCAATATCTGAAACAGACTCATTTGGTCTTGGCTATGACATACTCTATACAAGTTATACGACAACCTTAGGTTCTCCTATTGTTGTAACACATCACATAGATGAATGGGGAAAGACATCTTTGGGAGCAAAATTAAAAGCTACATATACTCATGATACTCGGGATAGGACTATTTTTGCTAGGACAGGTGTACTAAATTCTTACAATGCAGATTTTTTTATACCAGCAACAGGAGCGGCATACGCTACTGCGATGTATACTGGAGAATATAATTTTCCATATTTATTTGAAACGTTTGGCTTCTTCGATTGGGATACAGTTTTCAGAATTAATACGCAATTAGGTGTAGGAGCAGGTTTATTTGGAGCAACTTCTATCCCATTTCACTCAAAGTTTTTTGCAGGAGGAACTAAATCAGTAAGGGGTTTTAAAGCTGCTAGCCTAGGTCCTCTAACATATAATGATCCAAGTGCTACTCATGGTTGTACAGCAAAAACGTGTGACTCAATTGGTGGTGACTTTCTTGCGGTAGCCCAATTCAATTGGGTTTTTCCACCTCCACCAATGTTTGGAATTGATTCAAGAACAATGCGATTATCATTATTTACAGATATAGGAAATGTATTTGAAAAAGTAAATGATTTTGAATATGATGAACTTAGAGCGAGTTATGGAATACAGGTTGATTTCATTACACCAGTAGGGGCTGTCACATTTGGATTTGTAGATGTATTCAAAAAGAAAACAGGTGATGATACTCAACCAGTAGTGTTTCAATTGGGAGGAAGTTTCTAGATGTATATAAATAAAAAAATGCTTTCTATGTTATTTATTATTCTTTTAACATTTATAGCTAAACCAACATTATCAGAAGAATTAAAAATTGGTCTTGTCAATTTAGGTGTAATTCTAAAAGAAATACCAATGTGGAGAGAGTCACAAGCTAAAATTAAAAAGCAATTTGATCCAAGACAGAGAGAATTAAAGACTATGGAAACTGAGCTTACTTCACTTAACAATAAATATTTAAAAAATGAAAAAATAATGGCGAAAGATGAAAAAGAATCACTAATAAAACAGATTCAAAAATCTGAATTAAAATTACGCTCTGAAGCTGAAAGTTTTGGCAAGGACTTTGAAAAAGTTAGAGCGTCAGAATTAGATAAGATTAAAGTTACTGTAGAAAATGCCATAAACGCCTACGCAAAGGAAAATAATTTTGATTTGATAATTCGATCAGACGGAACAACTCTTTATAGGAAAAATCATTTAGATATAACTCAGGATATTATATCTGAACTAGAATAATGAAACTTAAAAAAGAATATTCAATTCAGGAACTTTCTGAAAAATATAACTGTACTGTAAATACTAAAAATATTGTCAAAGTTAACTGCATTTGTAGTCTTACAAACTTAAAAAAGAATGGGCTTTCATATATTTCAAATTCTAGTTTTTTAAATAAATTAGATAAAACTCATTTATCAGCAGTTTTATCGACCACAGAATTATCTGCACAGATAAATATTCCATGTATTATAACTGATGAACCTTTATATATTTTTTCTAGAATCATTAATGATTGTGCAGATCTAACAAATAGCGCTTTACTTGAAACTAAAAAAGTAATAGACAACTCTATTGATCAATCAGCAATAATAGCTGAAAATGTTCAAATTGGCAGAGGGGTTCATATTGGAAAGAACACTAAGATTTATCCCAATGTTGTAATCAATGATTATACATTTATTGGTGACAATGTAATTATACACCCAGGAGCTATTATTGGTTCTGATGGATTTGGATTAGTAATGCATGAAAAAAAATGGGAGAAAGTTCCTCAAATAGGTAATGTTATTATTGAATCTGGAGTTGAAATAGGTTCATCAACAACAATTGATAGAGCCGCAATAGATAGTACTATTATCAAAAGTAATGTAAAAATAGATAACCAAGTACATATAGCCCATAATGTCATAATTGGTGAAAATACAGCTATAGCTGCATGCGTTGGAATAGCAGGGAGTACAGTGATAGGTAAAAACTGCACAATTGGCGGTGGAGCAGGATTAAATGGTCATATCACAATAGCAGATGATGTTCATATTAATGGAATGGCTATGGTAACATGTTCCATAAATAAGTCCGGACAATATGCTTCTGGCACAACAGTTGAAGCTGCTTCTTCATGGAGAAAAAATCAAGCAAGGTTTAAAAAACTTGATGAATTAGCAAAGTTAATAAGGAAAGGTAACAAAGGAGAAAATAATGAATAATGATGATGTTAGAAATTATCTGCCACACCGATATCCATTTTTATTAATTGATAAAGTTATAAGCTTTAAAGAACATAAATCTTTAATTGCTCAAAAAAATGTATCTAATAATGAACCATTTTTCCAGGGCCACTTTCCAGACCATCCAGTTTTTCCAGGTGTCCTTTTACTTGAGACAATGGCACAGGCTACAGCTATCCTTGATTTCAAGAGCAACAAAAGAAATCAAAATGAACTATTATATTATCTCGTTGGAATTGATAAAGCACGATTTAAGAAACAAGTTGTTCCTGGAGATGTACTTATAATTCAAGTAGATCTAATTCAAAGCAAGCAAGATGTGCACAAATTCTCAGCAAATTGCAAAGTTGATGATGAAATAGTATGTTCAGCTGAACTTTTAGGTGCTGTAAAAGGAAAATGATACACAAAACTGCAATTGTTAGCTCGAAAGCAGAAATTGATTCAAGTGTTATCGTTGGGCCATATTCAATTATAGATGATGATGTTCAAATTGCTTCTGATACAGTAATTGAAAGCCATGTTGTAATAAAAAAAAATACAGTTATCGGAAAGAATAATCATATTTTTCAATTTGCCTCAATAGGTGAAATTCCTCAAGACCTTAAATTTGCAGGAGAAGAATCTTTTCTAATAATAGGTGACAATAATACAATACGTGAATACTGCACTTTAAATCGAGGAACTGAAAAAGGTATTAATAAAACAGTAATTGGCAATGACAACTTGTTCATGTCATATACACATGTTGCGCATGATTGCATAGTTAGCAATAATTGTATTTTTTCAAATGCTGCTTCACTCGCAGGACATGTTCAAGTATCTAATAATGTAACATTGGGAGGATTCACGCTTGTGCATCAGTACTGTGTATTAGGTGAGTATGCTTTTTCGGGGTTAGGAACCGTAATAGCAATGGATGTTACGCCTTTTACTCTTGTTGCTGGCAATCATGCTCAAGCATACAAAATAAATAGTGCTGGACTTAAAAGAAAAGGATTTGACAATAAAGTTATTTCAGCTCTAGAAAAAACATTTAAAATTTTTATTAAATCCAAACATAGTAGAGATGAGGCAATGAAAGCTTATAATGAGCTTGAATTAAACTGCCAAGAAGCTGAAAATTTTATTAAATTCATCGAAAGCAGTAAAAGGGGAGTAACTAGATAGTTAATTAATCATTCTCTCTGCTATTATGGCTACATTTTTTGATGCACCTGGTTTTAGCAGTTTTCTAATTTGGTTATACCCATCTATAAAATCCTCAGACTTAAGACTTTTTAAAGCAGTTGATGCACTCTTGTCATTCATCTTGGGTTGAATAAATTCTTTAACTATAGGTTTTGATCCAAGACTATCTCCGAGGATTAAATTTACAAGACCAATATACTTTAATCTAACCAATTGTTTCATAATAAAATAAGTAATAGGTGATAGTCTGTACATTATAATCATTGGAATATTCAAAAGAGCAAGCTCCAGTGTAATAGTACCTGATGCAGTTATAGCACGCTTGCATTCCTTAATTTTGTTTGTATCCTTGCCACTAAATAAACATCTTGTAAGTTCAGGATACAATTTCTGAATAAACCTTTTTGATGTTTGATTTGAATAAAATATATTAATATTGGTACTTAAAGAGTTAGCTGTATTAATCATAAACCTAATATTATTTTTTATTTCAGATTCACGACTACCAGGAAATATCCCTACATCAATTGGTTTTTTATCATTAATATTTTGAGGAGAAAAAAATCTCTCATCATCAGCAAGTGGATGTCCAACATATGTAACATTTGGCATATAGTCTTTAAATAAATTCTCTTCAAACGGAAACACAACTGCAAGGTGATTGACTAAATTCATAATTGTTTTAATTCTTTTCTTTCTCCAAGCCCAAACTTGTGGTGCAATATAAAATAAAATTGGAATGTTTCTATGTTTAGCAAATTTTGCAATTTTTAAATTAAATTCAACATAATCAACAAGTACAATTAAGTCTGGTTTATTTTTAATAATGTGATTATATGCAGTATCTAATGCTTTTTTAATCTTACTATATTTAGAAATTACTTCTATGATTCCAACTACAGATATGCTTTCTGAATTATAAATTATATCAGCGCCCGAATCTTTTAATTCTTGTTGTCCAATTGCTGAAAAGTAATGATTAGAGTTTAATTTTTTATGTTCTTTAACATAATTTGCTGCATGTTGATCGCCTGATGATTCACCTGCAATAATAAATATATGTTTTTTGTTCATTGTTTATATTTATTTATTATTTCTGAAATATATTCAACTGATTTATTCTCTAATTCAGGGTAAATTGGAATCGATATACATTGATTTGTAACTTTTTCAGTTATAGGCATCTTCTTTAAAGAACAAAGACTTTTTAAGGCTTTTTGTTTATATAGTGGTTTTGGATAATAAATGCCATAGGGCACCTTATATTTATTTAGGTGTTTAATAAATTTTTCTCTGTTATTAACACATAAGGTAAATTGATGAAATACATGATAACTATCTTCGTGTTTATATGGCAATCTAATAAATTTATTTTGAATCATTGAATTATAAAGTTTTGCTATATGATTCCTCTTACGGTTGAAAATTTCTAGATATTTTAGCTTTATACCTAAAACAGCTGCTTGAATTTCATCCATTCTACTATTATAACCAAGCATTTCATGCTCATTTCTCAATAATCCGCCATGGTTACGTAATTTTTTAAGCTTTTCTGCATATTTTTTATTTGGTGTAATCGTAATTCCAGCATCGCCTATTGCTCCTAAGTTTTTTGTTGGGAAAAAACTAAAGCACCCAAAATCACCAAAGGTACCAGTATAAAGCTTTTTAAAAGTTGCGCCAATTGATTGTGCGCAATCTTCAATTATTTTGAGCCTATATTTTCTTGCTATTTTTTTTATAGCAATCATATCAGAAGATTGTCCAAAAATATGAACTGGAAGAATTGCTTTTGTTTTATTAGTTATAGCATTTTCTATTAGGTCTGCATCAATATTATAAGTTAATGGATCAATATCAACAAAAATAGGTTTTGCCCCACATTGAACAATTGCCTCAGCTGTAGAGA
>MDSZ01160523.1_pt1 | contig 17507 bp, 13 predicted proteins | sample 811201 | NCBI WGS metagenome assembly MDSZ01 (sample SAMN05326647, study PRJNA326480) | marine metagenome | isolation source: seawater | place: Indian Ocean: North | collected 2010
TCGATTGAATTTTCCCATCCTCCTTGTTTTGGAAAAAAATAGTTCGTTTTGGATATTCCTAATCTGTTTACGGCATCCAATGCCCCAGCAATACCAGAAGCAATGCAATCATCTTTGCCCCATATTCCTCTTGCAGAGCCAATCATTGTAATATTTTCTTTTGCTTCACCAGGGATAAAACATTGATTTTCTGAGTCCCATTTAGGTTTTACACCTCTATGAGATAATAAATGAACTGCTGGCGACCATCCACCTGACATTAAAACTTGATCACATTTAATTGTATCTATTTTTTTGTATGTTGAATTAACACTATCAGCAATATCAAGGCTCTGTATTTCTTTTGTGCCGTTAATATTGTAAGGAACAACACCATTTCTAACCTCAAAATTATTCTTACTTAAATCAGAATTTAATTTCTCCCTTTTATCTAAAACTATTACTTTTGCACCTGCTTTTACCAACGCTTCAGCTGTGCCATACACTGAGTCATTATTTGTAGAAATTACAATATTTTTTCCTGTCAAAACTCCATATCTATTTAAATAATGTTTAGAAGCATTTACAGTCATGGAGCCAGGAACATCATTATTATTAAATGCTATATGTCTCTCGAAAGCGCCTGACCCAATTATTACATGTTTTGCTCTTACAATCCAAAATCTTTGTTTAGGTAATTCTTTATTAATAGGATTTGATTGATCTTTAACTCTTTCTATGAGACCAACAACACAATTATCATATAGTCCAAATGCTGTAGTTCTTTTCATAACTCTTACTCCAAGACTACGAAGTTCAGCAAGAGTATTACTACTGTCAAAACTAGTTTCAGACAGCTGATCTCCTCCAATAAAATTATCTTGTTCAACCAATATGACATCAAGTTTTTTATCTGCTGCTTCTTTTGCTGCAGCTATACCTGCTGGACCTGAGCCAACAACTAGAATATCACAAAAATCATTTGCATGTTCGTACGTATCAGGATCAGGTAAACGAGAAACTCTTCCCATACCAGCTGCTTTTCTAATAAATTTCTCAAAAAACATCCATACAGCAGTTCCTTTTCCCCATTCAAAAGGCGGTATTCCCATAAATGTTTTATAATAAAATCCTGCTGCAAAAAAACGACTCAAGTAGTTATTGACTGAACCAAGATCAAAATTAACACTTGGAAAAGCATTTTGACCAGAAGCAATTAAACCTTCATATAATTCTTGTGAAGTGGCTCGAACATTTGGGTCTTTCTTATCACCAGTACCTATTGTGACTAAACCTCCTGATTCCTCAACACCACATGACATTATTCCCCTAGGACGATGATATTTAAAACTTCTACCTACTATTCTTATGTCGTTAGCTAACAATGCAGAGGCCAGAGAGTCGCCTTCATAACCAAAATAATTTTTATTTTCCCAGCTAAATCGCAATTGTTTTTCACGATTTATTTTTCCAAAATTATCTATTCTTTGTGAGCTCATAATTAATTATCAATTACTTTTTGTAAGTTTTTGTGACAAGGTTTAACGCTTGTAATTTCATGTGTTATTGTTGAACGTTCTACTTCTAACCACATTCGACAACCATTTACATGTTGCCAAGTTTCTTTTTGAATACCTTTGATGTTCTCTCTAAAAAAAATTGCTTTAACCCATTCTTCTTGAGGTGCATCTAAACTTGGATATACAATAGATGCATCACCTCCATAGCTAAATTCACTATGATCTCTTTCTCCACAATATGGACACTTAATTAATATCATAATTTAACCATGCATTTTTGGGTCAGGTCCTATACCTCGTTCATCAAGATTAATACCTTTTTCAAATCTTTCTAAATTATGATTTTCTATAACTTTATGAGGTCTTTCATTAGCTATTAAATCAGCAAAATACCAGCCTGAAGCTGGACTAGCTTTAAAACCTCCATAATTCCAACCCGCATTTAAGTATAAATTATCTAAAGGAGTTTTACACATAAAAAAAGATCCATCCATACTCATATCCATTACTCCAGCCCAATGTCTTAACAAACGTAATTTTCCTAAACAAGGCATAATAGCCATAGCGCATTCACCATTTTCTTTAACAGTTGGAAGATTTCCTCTTTGTGCATAAGATTTGTACCAATCTAGTTCTCCTCCAAAAACCATGCTTCCTTTATCTGATTGAGAAATATAAAAATGAGCAGCTCCTGCAGGACCAAATATTAAAACACAATCTAATAGAGGTTTAACAGCTTCAGTAACAAAAGCTTGCAACTTGTGAGACTCAATAGGTAGGTTACCTAACTCAGCCATTTGCCATAAGACTGATGTGTGTCCAGCAACGGCAAATCCAATTTTCTTACCTTTTATGTTACCTCTGGTAGTCTGCAAACTTTCAATAGAACCATTTTTACGAGTTATTCCCGTAACTTCACAATTTTGTAGAATATCAACACCAAGCGAGTCAGCTGCTCTAGCATATCCCCAAACTGCAGAGTCATGTCTAGCGTTACCTGCACGTGGTTGTACAATCGCACCTAATATAGGAAAGCGACCATTATCATAATTAAGGTGTGGTATTTTCTTTTTAAGTTTCTCTAAACTCCATAATTCTCCATCAGATCCAGTTAATTTCATTGTATTATATCGTCTTGCATACGCATCAAGCGCGCCTGGACTATGTATTAAAACTACATGAGCTCTTTGACTAAACATTACATTATAATTCAAATCATGACTTAAATTTTCCCATAATTGTAAAGTATGTTCATAAAATTCTCTGTTACCCGGCATCATATAATTTGAACGCACAATTGTTGTGTTACGTCCTGCGTTACCACCACCAATCCATCCTTTTTCTAAAACTGCAATATTATGCATGTTGTGATTTTTTGCTAAGTAGTAAGCAGTGGCCAAACCATGCAAACCTCCACCAACGATTACTGCGTCATAAGATGATTTAGGTTCTGGATCGCGCCATTGTCTGCTCCAGCCAGTTTGACCATTTAGACCATTTTTAAAGACATTCCATGCATTAAATTTTGTCATCAATTTCGTATATATTCATCTATATTTTGTTCAATATTTTTTTTTATTATACGAAATATTCCTTAACTCTCTTGATACTTGATAAAAATGAGATAAGAGGATCTTTACTTAGTATGAATACTGTTGATTTGGGTTTGCAAGAAATTTATGATCTTGCCCTTAGCACTCTAAAGTTTAATGGCTGTGACAATATGAACGCTGAAGCAGTGGCTGGAACTGTAACTGATGCAGAGAGGGATGGGAGTGTCTCGCATGGTTTATTTAGAATCCCGGGATATGTCGCTTCTCTTAAAAGTCGAAAAGTAAAAGGTAATGCCAGACCTTCAAATAAATTTCTTACTCAAAATGCAATAAGAGTTGATGGTGATTATGGTTTTGCTCCAACTGCAATAAAAGTTGGCATACCAGCTTTAGTTGAAACTACAGAAAAACATGGTGTTGGTGTTTTAACAATTACTAACACTCATCATTTTGCTGCTTTATGGCATGAAACAGAAACATTAGCCGAAAAAAATTTAATTGGGATTGCTTGTACTGCTTACAAACCAAGTGTTGCTCCAGCAGGTGCAAAAAAACCTTTATTTGGAACTAATCCAATATCTTTTGCTTGGCCTAGAAAAAAAAATACCCCTGTTGTTTATGACATGGCTACCTCAACTATGGCCATGGGTGAAGTTCAAGTGGCTGCACGAGATGGACATAAAGTGCCATTCGGGACAGGTTTAAATAAAGATGGAAAAAAAACTGATAATCCAAATGAAATTGCTAATGGAGGTGTTTTACTAACTTTTGGTGATTATAAAGGATCAGCTATAGCTATGATGATTGAATTACTTGCAGCTGGTTTAGTTGGAGATTTGTTTAGTTTCGAAGCAGCTAAACAAGATAATAATGATGGCGGTCCTGCAAGAGGAGGTGAGTTTATTATGGCACTTTCTCCTGAATTAATTGCTGGTAAAAATTGGAATGAACACTCTGAAAAATTTTTTCAACAAATGAAAAGTTTAGAGGGAGTAAGACTACCAGGTGAAAGAAGGCATAAGAATAGATTGGACAAAGGTCCTCGAAGTATAAATAAAGAGCTTGTTGAAAAAATTATCTCTTTATCAAAATAAAAAGTAAAATTTTTAAATCTTAATCAGGCCAGGTATCATTCAATTTATATCCTTCTGGAAATGGATCATCTTTAGAAATATACATTTTTTGTTCACCTGTTATAAATGCAGAACCCTTAATAGAAGGAATAATCATTTGTTTGCGCTCTTCCATATATTCTTCAACAATATGTGATTCAAAAGTAGAACCAATAATTGATCTTGATATAAATTTTTCATTTAATGTTATTTCATTTTTAGCATGCATCAACGCTAACCTGGCTGACGTACCAGTCCCACAAGGAGAGCGGTCTAATTTTCCAGGTCTAATGCAAACAGTATTCAAACCCTCTTTTTGATTAAGATTATTAATTTTTGTAGGCTCAATAAATTGACAAAAAGAAATATAATTAAGCTTTGGTAAGTGAGGATGGCTAAATCCTAGTTTGTTATTAGCTTCTCTTACTATTTCTTTTGAAATTTGAACAAATTTATTTGCATTATCTGGTTTAATTTTCAAATCAAAATCACTTGAATTACATATTACAAAACTATCTCCTCCAAATACAGTACTAACAATTATTTCACCAAATGATGGTGTGTTAAGTTTTACATCAAGTTGATCTACAAAAGATGGTAGATTTTGTATTTCTACATATTCTACTTTATTATTTTTATTATATCCTTTTATTTTTATAAGTCCGCCAGGTGCTTCAAGAAAAAATTCTGTTATAGGTTTTTGCATTTTAATAAAATTTTTTTCAAGAAGAACTGTAGATACACAAATACTATTTGATCCACTCATTGGAGGATTATCTTCTGGCTCCATTATTATAAATCCAGCTTCAGCTTTTTTATTTTTAGGTGAAACTAGTAAATTAAAATGCTTAAAAACACCTCCTCTTGGTTCACGTAATAAAAAATTTCTTAATTTTTTATCTTCAAATAAAAAATTAGATTGATCGAGTAAGGTTTTACCATTAATTTTAATATTTCCAGCAACTATTACATCACCTATTTCACCACAACAATGAACATTATAGAGTTTTATTTCTTGCATTAATTAAGAATGAGATCCTCAATTGCTTTTGAATGATGTGTAATCTGTTCATAACCATCCTCAGTAATTATAAAACTATCACCAACCTGACCTCTAAAATCTTTCGCGCTGCTTCCACCATCTACTGCAAAAACCATTCCCGGTTTTAGAACTGTTTTATTACCAACCACAAGCTGAGGTTCTTCCAAGAAACTAAAACCTGTTCCTCTTCCACATCTAAATGTTGGATAGGGATAACCTTCAGACTGTATAGTATCAGCATAAGCAGCATGAACTTCTTCAGCTGTTACTCCTGGACCCAATACACTTAATGCTGCTTGTTGAGATTTTACAGCAACTTCAAAAGCTTTTATTTGACTTTTATCTTTTATTTCATTTACCCAAAAAACGCGGTCAAAACCTAATTTAAATCTATGAAAATTTGTTGATCCACAATAACAACAAAATACAGGCTCTCCCTTTTTAACTAATTTTGTTGAGGCACGACGATGTGTGTATGGCAATTCTTTTCCTGAAGTTATGACTGGCAAAAAATGAATATTAGGTGACATATTGGGACTATTTGGGTAGTGAGATTTTAGCAATTCTGCTGCTTTTCTTGTGCCAGCCTGTGCTTGTGCTAAAGCTATTTCATATTGAGGAACGTCATGTGCTATTACAGATTTTGCTCCTTCCATCATTGCCATCGCGACTTGACCAGCATGCCTTGCTATCTGCAATTCTTCATCTGATTTAATCATTCTTATTTCATTTGTTATGGGTGTAATATTACCCATAGATTTATCATTTAATAATTCAGCTAAATAATTACTGACTGTTGCATTAATCTTATATTTCTCACAAAATATATTCTGATGTTTATTTATAATCTTTGGCAAAAATTCTTTCCATTCTTTTCCAATTCCATCATTCCAAGTTTCTATTTTATCAACTGGTGTATCCTCAGGCACTAAAAGAACATCTAATAATGGTGTGATTAAAGTGCTCTCACCATCTTTTGAAACAAGAAGAATAGTTGGTCTATTAAAATCCATATGAAGAAAATCATGATAACCAGTAAAATAGTATAAATTATCATCATCAGTTATTATAGAAAGATCAATATTATGCTCTTCCATTTTTGATCTTAATTTATTCAGGTTTTTTGCAAACATTTTTATCTCCCATATTTTAAAAACTATTTCAATTGTTGTTCAACTAACTCACTCCAATAAGATGATCCTATCACTAATAACTTATCATTAAAATCATAATCTGGAGAATGGAGCGGTTTGCCATTACAACCAGAAGTACCATTACCCATTAAAACAAAACAACCTGGTTTTGCCTGAGCCATAATAGAAAAATCCTCAGAAAATGGTCTAGGATCAATGTCACCATCAGTATTTTGTTCACCTAATAAATTTACAGCAGCTTTTGTTGCAGAGTCAGCCTGTTTTGATTGATTGAAAGTCATTGGACACGAAGTCTCATATTTCACTTCATAGGAAAAACCATAAGCTTCACAAATACCTCCTACAAGTTGACGCATATTTTCTTCAATCATCTTATTAGTTTCTTCTGAAAATGCTCTTGCATCTCCTTTGATCAATCCATTACCAGGAAGTATATTTTTTTTTCCATCTGTAATGAATTCAGTTACAGACACTACACCTGCCTTTACTGGATCTAGTTTCCTTGAAACAATAGTTTGTAGTGCCACAATTATTTGACTACCAATTGTAATTGTATCTTTACTCATGTGAGGTAAAGCTGCATGGCCACCCTTGCCTTCAATTTTTATTTCAAATAAATTTTCACTAGTTGTAATTGCTCCTTTTCTAGTTCCAAAAGTACCTACTTCCATTCCAGGAATGTTATGCATTCCATAAACTTCATCTATTGAAAATTTTGTAAATAAGCCTTCTTCAATCATTGTTTTAGCACCTAAACAATTTTCTTCATCTGGTTGGAATATAAAATAAACAGTTCCATCAAAATTTCCGTGCTCTGCTAGATATTTAGCTGCACCCAACAAAATAGAAGTATGACCATCATGACCACATGCATGCATTCTATTCTCAATTTTTGATTTATATGAAAATGTATTCATTTCATTAATAGGAAGTGCATCCATATCCGCTCTAATACCAATACTTTTTGAGCTATTTCCTTTTTTTAAAACTCCTACAACACCTGTTTTAGCAATACCTTGATGTACTTCAAGTCCAAATTCTTTTAGAAGATTTGTAACTTTATTTGAAGCATACTCCTCTTCAAAACTAATTTGAGGATTCATATGTAAGTCATGCCTCCATTCTACAAGTTGATTATGCAGACTTTGTGTTTTCATATTAATCAAATTGAGTTGAAATCATTTATTCTATCATCAAGTGATAGCATATACTGATAATGCTCATTCCAAAAATTTTGATTTCTTCTTTTTTCAAAATCATTTGTGCTTATTCCTTGTTGCTCGACCCAGGTATAATAACCAAGATTAAAAATTCTTTCTTTATCTTTTTGATTTAATTCTAAAGTATTATCCGTACTAATTCCCTTAAGATACTGTCCAAAAATCTCTCCACACGCAGTTTCATCATAAACTCCTCTAAATTCTGCTTTAGTCTTATTTAATTCTGAAAGATATAAATCAGCTCCATCAGTAGCAACAGTAACAATAGCATCATCTTTTCCTAATTTCATATATTTCGCAAGCTTAATAGATGCTAAAATGTTTGCTATCGCAGAAAAACCAAATTCTGGAAGTCTTTTTATAAAATCCATTTCAAAACCTTTTTTCCTACTTAAGTATTGTTGACCAATTTCTGTGTTGAACATCATATTAAGATTATTAGTTGCTTGATCTGTTATTCCTACAACAAAATCAGTATTCATTACATTATGAATTAATGGGACATGTTTATCTCCAATACCTTGAATATTATGCTCACCATATCCATTATTTAGTAATGTTGGGCACTCTAATGCCTCAACAACAGCAATTTCTGTATTTAATTTATCTTTTAAATAATCTCCAGCAGCAAGTGTGCCACTTGACCCTGAAGCACTAACGTAAAATCTAGCTTTTAAATTTGTATTACCCTTAACCTTTAAGAAAGATTTTTCAAATGAAGGGCCTGTCACTGCGCGATGAATAGCATAATTATAATATTCATCAAATTGATTGATTATATCATTATGAGGGTTTTTTTTAAGTTCATTGCATGCATCATATATTTCTTTAACATTACTTTCTGTCCCTTTAGTTTTTATAATGTCATTTTTATCTTCCACCCATTCTTCTAGCCAATTAAATCTCTCCTTACTCATTCCTTCAGGCAATATTGCTATACTTTTCAAACCAAGTATTCTTGATATAGCGACACCTCCTCTGCAATAATTTCCTGTTGATGGCCACACTGCTTTATGTTTTTCAAAATCAAAACTGCCATTAATAATTCTTGGCAACAAACATCCATAAGCCGCCAAAACTTTATGAGCAGTAATAAGGGGAAACAATCTACCAATATTAACAATTATCTTTGCTTCTACTCCTGTGAATTCATCTGGTAATACAATATGTTCAGGTACTTCCGAAAAACTTGAATGATCTCGATTATTAAACCAATTAACCCGAAATAAATTTTTTGGATCTACGGCATTTTTATCTATTGACTTAAGTTTTAACTTTACATCATCATTAATTGAATGAGGATTTTGTAGTTCAGAAATTTTTGGAAGAGTTATTCCTCTCCCCTTAAAATATGTTGAAGTTTTGCTAATTATTTCATCATTAATCATATTATATCTTTGTACCTAATTTTTTTATCATTGCGATATCAAAAGTAAATCTTGCTATTGCAGTATCTTGAACTCCTGTACCTGTTAAATCACATATAGTAATATCATCTTTTGTTTTTCTTCCTAAACCTGGATTCAAAATAACATCTCCTAATTCATTAAAATTTTTATGTGGTGATATTACATTTGCTTTAATAGCATGGTGTAATTCACCTAGTACTGCTGTTTGAGACTGACTATCAGGTATATAAATATCACAATTTTTTAAAATTTCTGGATCTATTTCATTTTTTTCTTCAGCATCTGAACCCATTGCAGTGATATGTAATCCTTTTTTTAACCATTCATTTTTAATTAAAGGTGACTTACTAGGAGTTGTTGTCACAACTATTTCTGATTTAGTAATTAACTCTTCAATTGAAGAACATTTTTCAATTTTGAGATCTAAATATTTAATCTCTTCTTCAAAATGATTAAGTTTATCTCTGTTTCTTGACCATATAAAGGCTTTATCAATAGGACGAACTAATTTTAATGCTTCAAGTTGCAATTTTGCCTGCAAACCTGCTCCTATTATTCCTGCTTTTGTAGAGTCTTGATTAGATAAATATTTTGCTGCAATTGATCCTGCAATTGCTGTACGCACATCAGTTAAATAACCTTTGTCTAATAGAAGTGATTTAATAACTCCAGTTTTAGAATCTAATAAGATCATCATACCATTACTCGATGGAATGCCAAGTTTTGGATTATTAAAAAATCCTGAAGCTACTTTTATCGCATAACTATCTAAACCCTCAATATATGCCGTTTTCACATCTGTTTCACCATTATATTTGTGAACATCAAGGCGTAAAATTGGTGGCATAATAGTGTTCCCTCCTGCTAAATTTTTAAAAGCATCTTCAATAACAGGAATAAGTTGCTCATTTAATTGAACACATTTTTTTATTTCTTTTGATTCTAACAAAACTGTCATAATATTATCTTAGAAAATAGTTCAGTATCAATATTACCACCACAAATTAAACAAATTATATTTTTACCTAGGTGTTTTGATAAATCATCTTTTACAACCATTACACTAGTAGCTGCCGCACCCTCAGTTACTAATCTATGTTCATGAAAATTTAATCTAATACCTTCCTCAATTTTTTCCTCACTAACTAAAACAAAATCATCAATTGTTTTTTTTGCAATATCAAATGTATATTTATTTTCTAAGCATATACTTCCACCCAAACAATCAGCTAAAGTTTCTAATTCTTCAACATCAACTGGTTTACCATGTTTTAAGCTTTCATACATTGATGGACCCCTTTCCATAGACACTGCTATAATTTTTATATCAGGGTTTTGTAATTTTAGTGCTAGTGCAATACCGCCTATCAATCCACCGCCTGATGTTGGAATAATTACAGTATCTACCTCAGGAAAATCATTTAGCATTTCAATCCCTACAGTCCCTTGACCAGCAATAACATCTTCATCATCAAATGGATGAATAAAAGGAATACTATTCTTTTTTGAAATTTCTCTAGCATAAAGATCTGCTTCATCACTATTTGATCCATAAATTTCAACTTTTGCTCCCAGGGCTTCAATTGCTTCCTTTCTGTATTTTGGAACCATGCTTGACATATATATAGTCGAATTAATATTGAGTTTACTTGAAGCAAAGGCAACACCTTTTCCATGATTCCCTGTAGAGACAGCTATAACACCTCTTTGTTTTTCATCTTCAGTTAAAGAAAGTAATTTATTTGTTGCACCTCTTAACTTAAACGAACCTGTTTTTTGAAGTGACTCTAATTTTAGTTTTACAGTTCTGTTTTTTGATAATAAATCAGATGAAATTAAAGGCGTATGATTTACAAATGGTGAAATTTTTTTATGAGACTCTATAATTCTATCTAATGAAATCATTTTGATTTTTTATAATATATATAACTCTCTAGATGTTTTGGATAAAAGCTCAACACCTTGATTAGTAATTATAATATTATCAATTAATCTTACTCCTATTTTGTCTTCATAACTAAATGCAGGAGGTTCAATGGCTATAACCATCCCTGGTTCAAAAAAACGCTCTGAAGATCCATCAACAATTAAAGGCTCTACCCAAGTTGGAGGAAATGCAATTCCCACTGCATAACCTGTCATGTGTAAACGATACTTTTCCATACCTGCTTTTTCTATTATTGATTTTGCTGCATTATGTGCTTTTCTTACTTCTTTACCAGGGCCCATCTCAGCTATGCATGCGTCTCCAGCTTCCTTAACAACATCGAATATTTCTTTCATTCTTTTACTTGGTCTACCAACACACATATTTCTACCAATTGTACAACAATACCTTCTATAGTGTGATCCAAACTGTAAGTGCATAAAATCTCCGTCTTCTAATTTTTTATCACTTGGCTCACCATGTGCAAACATAGATCTGTCACCAGTTAAAAAATTCATTGGACTTGAAGGTATATCACCACCATTAATAAACATTTCATAGTGTATATTTGCAGATATTTCTCTTTCAGTGATTCCAGGTTTTATTTTTTTTAAACCAGCATTGAAACTTTTATCTGCAATTTCTGCAGCTTTACGAACATAATTCAGTTCTGTTTCTGACTTTAAAAGTTTAATTTCACCAATTAAATCTGTAGATATATGAACAATAGATTTTCCAAGCATTTCATTGAGTTTTTTATATTCAAATGGGTGAAGATAATAATAAGGTACTTCTATTCCAATTTTTTTGTTTAATAGGTTTTTTTCTGACATCAGGTTATATAATGCGTCAATTGGATCTTCCGGCTCTTGACCACCCCAACCATAAACTTCGTCAGCTAATGAGTAATCATTCATCATTTCAACTTCTGATCTTCTTGTCATCATAACCATTGGATCAGAGTCAATTGGAAACAATAAGGCTTCAAATTCTTGATAACCTTTAGCTGGAGTGCCTATTAAATAATTTATATTGGTTGGGGATATTACCATAAGAAGTTCAATATTAGATGATTTCATCGAGCTTCGAACTTTTGCCCAACGATTTTTAAATTCTTCTATAGAAAAAAATTCTTTAGACATTATTATTAAACTACTATCAGGGTAGTTGGAGTTTTGTTAGTTAATACTTCAGCACCATTCTCAGTTAAAATAACTGTGTTAGAATAAAAGAAATCACCTTTACCTGTCCACATTAACCAAGAATGAGTGTGAAAAACCATTCCTACTTTTAAAACTCTTTTGCTATTTGGCGCTAATCCTGTAACCATACTTCCTCCAACCCAGCTAGGAGGAAAAGCAATACCAACGAGATAACCACAATGGTGACGTCTATATTCTGGGAGGCCTGCTTCATCTACCACATCCTGCCAAGCCTGATAGACATCCCCAGTTGTAGCACCAGGTTTAATAGCTTTAAGTTGAGCCTCACCAGCTCTATTACTCAAATCAGCAGCAAAATCTGCATCATTTGGTTTTTCTCCTATAAAAACAAGGCGACCCATTGGTGCTTGGTATTTTTTAAAAGATCCTGCATGTTCAATATACAATGCATCTCCCTTTCTCATCACATCACCTCTCCAGGTTGTATGTTCTTCATTAAGGCGATCAGTCATTCTTACAAATGGTCCAAAACCTGGGTATTCACTACCTGCTTTAATCATAGCAGAATGCATTTCAGCAGATATGTCTCTATCACTTGCCCCATCCTTTGCAGCCTCTATTGCTGCTAAAGCACCTACATCAGCAGTTTCAGCAGCTTTTCGCGTGTATTCAATTTCAAGTGGAGATTTAACTTGTCTTAACTCATCAACTAATCCAGAACAATTAGAACAATTTGCCTTGTTTAATTTACTAACTACTTCTTCATAAATTGCAGGTGTTAAAAAAAGGGAATTTTTTTCAATTCCAACATTTGAGTCTTCACATTTAGAGTCTTTTATTGCCTTAAAGATAAAATCTGCAGGATTTTCGAAATCCTTAAATCCATAAAAATCTGCATTGAGTACATATCTTTCAACAGATACTTGCTCCATTTGTCTGCAAATCAGAATCATATTTCCTTCTTGTGGAACAAAAAGAACATGACAAGCAAAATATCCCCAATGGTCTAAACCAGTTAAATAATATATATTTTCAGGAGCAGATATTAAAATAGCATCTAAATTATTTTTTTTCATTTCTTTACGAACAAGACGTAAACGATTTTCTAATTCTTCTTTAGGAAAAGCATGACTAATTGGCATATAATAACTCCATAAAATAATTTTTTTTAATAAACATTAAATATAGCTTTAAAAAATGCAATATTTAATCATATTATTTATCAAAATATATTAATTTTGTTAAAAGGATTTTATGTCAAAAAAATTTATTGGAACACATTGGGGCACTTACACGCATGGAAGCAAAAAAAGTAAACCAAAACTTAATTATTGGACAAAAGATTTAAATCCCACAAAATTTGGTTTAGATTTTATTAATGCAGCCAAGGATAACTTGAGAATAAGTCAGCCCTATATCAGAAAAGGTTGGTTAGAAAAAAATAAAACACCTAGAGGCAGAGATACTTTTATTCCAGTTTCATGGGATAAAGCTATTAGATACGCTTCGACAGAGTTAGCAAAAGTAAAAAAAAAATATGGAAATGAGAGTATTTATGCTGGCTCATATGGATGGGCAAGTGCAGGTCGATTTCATCATGCTAAAAGCCAGTTAAATCGTTTCTTAAATTTATTTGGAGGTTTTTCTCATTCATTTCAAAGTTATTCTTATGCTGCAGCACAAACGTTGCTTCCTCATATAATTGGTAAATCATTATATGAACTTCTTGATGATCATACATCTTGGAATGCGTTGTCCAAGAAAACTGAATTGGTTGTTATGTTTGGTGGAATGCCATTAAAAAACTCTCAGATTTCTTCTGGAGGAGTTGGTAAACATTCAACAAAAAAAGGTTTGGAAGAATGTAAAAAAAATGGGGTCAAGTTTATTAATATTAGTCCCCTAAAAACAGATGCACCTTCTTTCATCAAAGCAAAACAAATTTTTATAAGACCAAATACTGATACTGCTTTAATGCTTTCATTAGCTTACTTATTAATAGTAAATGACACATACAACAAAAATTTTATAAATAAGTACACAGTTGGGTTTGATGAATTTAAAAATTATGTGCTTGGTAAAAAGAAAAACAAACCTTGTACACCTAATTGGGCTTCTCGTATAACAGGCATACCAGAGGCAAATATTATAAATCTATATAAAATTATTGTAAAAAAACGAACATTGATTTCTATGTCATGGAGCTTACAAAGAGCCTCTCATGGTGAGCAACCTCTTTGGATGGGAATTACTCTAGCAAGTATGCTTGGTCATATAGGAAAATCTTCAGGAGGTTTTGGTTTTGGTTATTCTGCAGTCAATAGCACTGGTGATAGTTTTAATAAAATTAAGTGGCCAAGTTTACCACAATTAAAAAATAAAATTAAATCCTTTATACCGGTAGCAAGAATAACAGATATGCTAAATAATCCAGGAAAAAGTTTTTTATATGATGGAAAAAAAATGAAATATCCAAAAATAAAATTAATTTATTGGGCAGGAGGTAATCCCTTTCATCATCATCAAGATTTAAACAAACTAGTTAAAGCATGGCAGAAACCTGAAACAATTATAGTCAATGAAATTTGGTGGAATTCACAAGCACGACATGCTGACATAATATTTCCAGCAAGCACAGCTCTAGAAAAAAATGATATTATGTTAAACCCAAGAGACCCTACCATTATAGCAAATCATAAGATCATAAAAAATGTTGGGAAATCAAAAAGCGATTATGAAATATTTTCAGAATTATCAAAAAAACTTGGATTTCATAAAAAATTTACAAATGAATTTAATGAAAAACAATGGTTAAAGTCACTATGGGAGCAAGCGAGCATTGAAGCAAAGAAAAATAATATAAAATTGCCATCTTTTAAAACATTTTGGAATAAAGGATATCTAGAATTACCTAAAATAAAAAGAGAAAATATAATGCTGAAAGATTTTATAATTGATCCAGAAAAAAATAGATTAAAAACTCCTTCTGGAAAAATAGAAATCGTATCAAAAACTATAAAAACATTTAAACTAAAGGATTGCAAAGAATATCCTTTTTGGTTTGAGCCTTATGAATGGTTAGGAAACAAAAATAAATTTACTCTTCATCTTATATCAAATCAGCCAGAACATAAATTACATGGTCAATTGGACAATGCATATTTAAGCAAAAAAAATAAAATAAAAAAGAAAGAGCCAATTATAATAAATCCTGTAGATGCAAAAAAAAGAGGGCTTACAAATAATGATTTAGTTGAAGTGTTTAATAAAAGAGGAAGAATGTTAGCCGGAGTTAAAATTTCAAATAACGTGATGGAAGGTGTAGTAGTTGTATCTACCGGTTCTTGGTTTAGTCCCTATAAAAAAGAACAATTAGAAATTCATGGAAACCCAAATGTTTTAACTGGAGATATACCAACCTCTTCTCTAAGTCAGGCTCCATCCGCGCATACAACTTTAGTTGAAGTAAAAAAAATGTCAAAAAAATATAACAATTTAAAAACTCTCCTTTATGATTTTTCTCATCTGTAACTGATAAAAATATTTTAAATATTCTTTAAATTTAGGTAATGGAAAAAAAATTTGAAATAAACTTTCTACCTTCATGATTATCTGAATATTTACTTTTATATTTATTTGTTCGTTTACTATAATAAATATCCCATAACTCTCTAATAGACTCTGGATGAAACTGTGTACTAAACCAATTATTTCCATGATCAATTGCAAGAGCTGGACTATTATCGTGAGTTGCAAGAACACAATTTTTTTGATCAATTGATGGTAATATATGTAGAGAATTAGCAAAGTGAAAACTAGGACTTTCAGATATACCAAAAAACAATGGGTGTTTCTTTCCTTTTTCAGTTAATTGAACTTTATACGTTCCTGATAAAGTGCCTTCATTTCGAGCAGTAAGTTCCCCATTACCAAATTGACTAGAAAGCATTTGATGTCCTCCACATATTGCCAATAAAGGTTTTTTAGATCTGCGATAAATTTTCAACCAATTACGTAGATTATTTAACCACTTACGTTCTTCTGTGACTACGTGTAACGTACCACCTAAAATAACAGAGTCTACATTATTATCATCTGGAAGCTTATCTCCATTACAAATATCAACTCCTGATAATTTAAAACCAGCATCCTCTGCTAAATTTCTGTGCTGATCCACAACCCAGTCTTTTTCTTTTCCAGAATTACATATACTAACATAATCCTCAGCATTAAAGTGTTCACGCTCTCCAAGCATTGAAATGAAGAGTGCATTTTTCATAATATATTTACTTTATTTGCAAAGTTTCAGGAGTCTCACTCGTCAAAACTTCGCAACCATTTTCTGTAAGTAGTGATGTATTTGAAATAAAATAATCAACACAATCAGTATTAGTAAACCAAGAATGTGTATGAAAAGTCATACCTACTTTTAATTCCAATTCAGAGTTCGGTGCCAATGCAGTTACCATGCTTCCACCTGTCCAACTTGGTGGAAAACCAATTGATACCAAGTAGCCACAATGATGTCTTTCATAATCTTTTAAACCACCTTTTCTTGCAACTTCGCGCCAGGCAGCGTATACATCACCAGCTTTAGCACCTGGTTTTATAGCATTGTTAATAGCGTTCATTCCATCAATTGCAAGTTGAACGGATTTTTCAATACCATTAGGTGCATTACCTACATATACTAGACGTCCCATCGGAGCCTGATACTTTCGATAAGCAGCAGCTATTTCAAGAAACACAGCTTCTCCATATTTAAATATTTCACCACGCCAAGTTGTATGTTCTTCACCAAGTCGAGAAGTTGGGCGAACAAAAGGTCCAAAACCTGGGTACTCACTACCTGCTAGTATCATTGAACGACTACACTCAGCACAAACTTCATAGTCACTAGCTCCTTCTCGTATGGTATTAATTGCAGAGAGCATGCCAGCATCAGCTGCTTTTGCTGCTTTACGAACATATTCCATTTCAAGAGGTGATTTTACCAAGCGAAGTTCACTGACTAAACTTGATGTATCTTGCCAATCCACCTTTGGTGTCTTTGCCTTTATAGACTCTGCTAATTTTGCTGTAAGAAAAAGACTGCTTTTCTCCATCCCTATACGACTGTTTATTAGTCCAAGTTCTGATAGAGCTGAAACAATGTAATCTGCTGGATCTTCGTTATCAGCATGGCCAAAAAAGCGTGCATTCTTGACTTGATTTTCAACAGTAATTCTTTCCATAGCCCTGCATACTAATATCATTTCTCCTTCTCGTGGGACAACCAACAAGTGACAAGCAAAGAATCCCCAATGGTCAAGTTCTGTTAAGTAGTAAATATTTTCAGGTATAGTAATAACAATTCCATCAATATTTGCCTTTACCATTTGAGATCTAACATTAGAAATTCGTTGATTTAATTCTTCTAAAGGAAAAA
>MDSZ01116163.1_pt1 | contig 17505 bp, 14 predicted proteins | sample 811201 | NCBI WGS metagenome assembly MDSZ01 (sample SAMN05326647, study PRJNA326480) | marine metagenome | isolation source: seawater | place: Indian Ocean: North | collected 2010
AAAATAATCATTAGATAAAATGAAAAATACCAAAGAAAAAAAAGGATGGGTTGTTGGTGTAGATGTTGGGGGCACATTTACTGATTTTTGTGCAAGAGAAAATATATCTGGTAAAACAGTCATTCATAAGAGGCCTTCAACACCTTCTGATCCATCTCTAGGGATCGTCAAAGGACTGGATGAATTAAAATCCAAAATTTCTGGACAAAGTGAAGTTTCTAGATTGGCGCATGGAACGACCGTTGCTACCAATGCTTTGCTTCAAAGGAAAGGTGGAAACATAGTTCTTATTACAACAAAAGGGTTCAGGGATTTAATTGAAATAGGAAGGCAGGTAAGGCCTAAAGTTTATCATTTGCAAATTGATTCACCACAACCATTAATTGATAGAAGGCAAAGATTTGAAATAAATGAAAGAATAGGCCCGAATGGTGAAATCATTGATAAAATTTCAGATAATGACATTTCGAAACTAATCTCTGATATCAAATCTATAGAGACAATAGATGGTTTTGCTGTTTGTTTATTATTTTCTTTTTTAAATCCTATCCATGAAATCAAAATTAAAGAAGCGTTAAATAAAAGTTTCCCGGGTAAATCTGTTTCAATATCCAGTGAAGTTCAACCAGAGTTTCGTGAGTATGAAAGGTTTTCAACTACAGTTATAAATTCTTACCTTCAACCTGAAGTGGGAAAATATTTAGAGAATTTACAATCAGGATTTAAAACAAATCAAAAGAATCTTCAATTAAGTATTTTTCAGTCAAGTGGCGGTCTAACAAAATTAGAAAGAGCATCAAAGTTTCCTGTTCGGATGGCTTTGTCAGGTCCAGCAGCTGGAGTGGTAGGAGCAACCTCAATAGCAAATGACTCTAAATTTAAAGATCTGATTACTCTTGATATGGGTGGGACAAGTACAGATGTCTGTCTGATTCAAGAGGGTAAAGCTGACGTGACAAACATGAGAGATATTTCAGGTTTTAGAATTAGATTGCCAATGATAGATATTAATACCGTTGGAGCGGGCGGTGGATCCATCGCAGAAATTAGTAAAGATGGTCTGCTCAAAGTAGGCCCTAATAGCGCAGGAGCTATACCTGGACCAGCATGTTATGGTCAAGGAGGAATAGAAGCTACAGTCTCAGATGCTAATATTGTTCTTGGTAGGCTACCTAGTGTTTTGGTGGATGGAGGTATGACTTTAAATCAAAAACTGGCAGAGGAAGCAATAAAACCCTTAGCTGATAGATTAAATCTTTCTATAGAAGAAACGGCTCTTGGCATTATTGGAATAGTCAATTCAAACATGACTAGGGCTATTAGGAAGGTCTCTATTGAAAGAGGACACGACCCTAGAAAATTTTCTTTAATGCCTTTTGGAGGAGCGGGAGGCCTTCATGCAATTGATATTGCTCGCGATTTATCTATGGAAAGTATAATTGTGCCTCGTTCTCCAGGCATTCTTTGCGCAGAAGGACTTATTCTTTCTGATTTACAAGAAAGTTTTGTATCAACATGCCGTTCACCTTTAGATGGCAATTTGAATAAGGTGACAGAATCATTAATGAATTTAGAGAATAGAGCCAAAACGTGGTTTGAGAATGAGGGTTCTGGAGATGGGAATCAGTCATTGTTATTGATTATGGATATGCGTTATATCGGGCAAAATTATGAGCTTTCGATAATTATTGGTGATGTAAAAAATAATGTAAAACTTCCAAATAAAGAAAAATTAAAAGACTTGTTCTTTTTAAATCATGAGAGAAGTTATGGACATTTTGATCCAGAAGCGCCTATTGAAATTGTTAATTTACGTTTAAGAGCTATTACAGAATTAGATCACGGAAGTTCGAAACCAATTGGTCATAATAATGATCCAAAACCTTTTAGTGAAAATAAAGTTTGGTTTGATCGTTCAAACTTAATAAAAACGCCTGTTTACAGTCGTGATTCCCTCCCTAAGGGATTTGAACTTTTAGGTCCGGCAATTATAACACAAGTGGATGCAACTACTTTGCTTCCGCCTAATTGTTCTTTGAAAATTGATAAAAATGAAAATCTAATTATGAGTTTAGGTAAATGAAAAACATCCCTATAGATCCAATATCTTTGGAAATTACTTGGAATAGTTTAAATTCCATAGCAGATGAATGTTTTGTTACACTCATGAGAAGCGCCTTTTCAACCAATGTTAAAGAAAGGCATGATCATTCTACAGCTATCACAGACTCTATAGGTAAATTAATCGCTCAAGCTGAAAATGCATTGCCAATACACTTGGCTTCAATGACCGGTCTCATAAAACATATCTTGGATCAATACGAGGATTCAATTGAAGAAGGAGATATATTTATTGCTAATGATCCACATGTTGCAGGTGGAACTCATTTGCCAGACATCAATATGGCTATGCCTGTTTTTCATGAAGGAAAGCTCATTGCTTTCATAGCTAATATTGTCCACCATGCTGATGTTGGTGGGGCTGCAGTTGGTTCCATGTCGGGAGGGCTTAATGAGATATATAAAGAAGGGTTAAGAATACCAATAGTCAGATTATATCGTAAAGGTATGATAGTTGATGAAATTATGAGATTTCTTCTTCTTAATATGAGGTTGCCTGAAGAGCGAAAAGGTGATCTTAATGCTCAAATAGCGGCATGTCGATTAGGTGTTTCACGTCTGAATGATATTATATCTAAAAACAGTGTTGGTTATCTTTTGCAGGTTTTTGATGAGATATTGTCGAGATCAAAAGCTAGAATGCAAAATTCTATAAGAGAATTGCCTGATGGTGAATATAGTTTTTCTGACGTCATGGATGATGATGGATTAGATAAGAAAGATATAAAAATTTCTGTAAAAATTAAGAAAAAAGGAAAATCTATTCTTTTTGATTTTTCTGATACTGATATGCAGGTTCCAGGTAATTTTAATCTTAGTTTTAATGCCACACAATCAGCGGTTAGCTACTCTCTAAAAGCATTGCTTGATCCTGAGATGCCTAATAACAGTGGAATTTTTGATGCAATAGATATTTCCATTCCTAAGGGTTCTTTTTTAAATTGTGTTGCGCCTGCAAGTGTAGCTCTTAGAGCAAATACATGTCAAAGAGTTGTTGATGTTGTTTTTGGAGCTTTCTGTGATGTGTTACCTGAAAAAGTCATTGGTGCTGCCAATGGTGCAAATACGAGTGCTGTCTTCTCTGGGATAAATCCTAAAAATGGATCTCGTTATGTTTATTTAGAGACACTTGGCGGAGGTATGGGTGGAAGATTTAATAAGGATGGTAAAGATGGAGTGCAAGTGCATATAACCAATACCTCTAATTTACCAGTTGAAGCTATAGAAATGGAATATCCATTAAGAGTTGAAGAATATGCACTAGTGCAAAATTCTGGTGGTGCTGGTAAGCATAGGGGAGGATTGGGCATTAGGCGCACTATTCGTCCAGTAAACCATGAATGTGAATTTGCAGGAGTGGGGGAAAGGTTTCGTCATTCTCCTTGGGGTGTTTTTGGAGGTGGGGCTGGTAAGCCAGGTCAATTTTATTTGGAAGATCTAAAGAAAGGTAAAACAAAACTAGTATCAAAATGTTCTGGAGTTAAGCTTAATGAAGACATGAAAGTTATTATGGAAACACCAGGAGCAGGAGGGTATGGAAATCCCAAAGACAGAGACAAAGAAAAAATTGAAGAAGATATATCGTCGGAAAAGTTTACTAAAGACATTTTGGAAAAGTTATATAATATGTAATAGAATTCCGTTCAAACACGGAGTAAGAATATAAAAATTTATTTGGTTAAAAATTTTTGAAAAAAATCTAAGGAGAGGAAAATGTTAAGTAAAATTTATTGTTGGTTAACAACAACATTGATGGCTTTATCACTTGTTTTCTCTGCCAATGCAGCAGATGTAAAATGGGATATGGCTAATGAATACCAAGAGAGTTCTATACATGGTGAAGGACAAAAAGTTTTTTCTTCAACATTACAAGAGAAGTCTGGTGGTTCAATTGTTATAACTAATCATTTTGGCGGTTCAATTGGATATAAGTCAAAAGAACATTTTGATGCTGTTGGTGATGGAGCTCTTCCAATAGCGAATACTAGTATGGGACAGGTTGCAGGTATTGAGCCAATCTTTTTGTTGTCATCTTTGCCATTTCTAGTGGGTTCTGCTGATGAAGCAAAGCTTCTTTGGGAAGTGGCAAAGCCTCAATATGAGGCAATATTTGACAAGCATAATCAAGTTTTACTATATGCTTCTCCTTGGCCACCAGCTGGTATTTGGTCAAAAAAACCAGTTTTATCTAGCGCAGATCTTAGCGGGTTAAAAATCCGTGCTTGGGATGCAAGTGGAACAAGAACTCTAAAAACAGCGGGAGCCGCTGCGGTGCAAATGAGTTGGGCAGATGTTGTCCCACAATTATCCTCTGGAGGAATAGAGGCAGTCTTAACTTCAGCTGAAGGCGGAGTTAACGCTAAATTTTGGGAGGTTGGACTTACACATTTCAATGCAATTAATTATTCTATGTCACTTAATATGACACATGTAAATAAAGATGCTTATAATGCTCTAAGTGATTCCCAAAAAGCCGCTGTTCAGGCTGCTTCAGAAGCAGCTAGCAATGCTGCATGGGGTGCACTTGCCAATAGAGTAAACCAAAACTTTAAAGATATGAGGGCTAATGGAATTACAGTTGCGGAAACTGTTCCATCCGCTTTTCTAGGGGACTTAAATGCTGCTGGTGACAGTGTTTATTCGGATTGGCTTTCAAAGGTTGGTTCAAGTGGTCAAAAAATCCTAGACGATTATAATAAACGCAAATAAAATATATTTTTTAAAAGGGGTAGAAATTCTACCCCTTTTTAACATTAAATTCTAGAAAATGTTTATTAAGTGGCTTGAAAATTTTGCTGAACGTTTAAGTTTATTCGGTGCTTGGGTTTCAGCCTTTCTTCTTGTTTATATGGTTTGTCATATATTAACGGAGATATTTTTTAGAACTGTATTAGATAGTTCTACATACTCTCTTGATGAGTTTGTTGGATATGCAGTTGCAGCCATGACTTTTCTTAGTTTAGGTCATGCCTTTCAAAGAAAAAGTCTTATTAGAGTCAATATATTAACAAACGCCATTCAAGGTAAACTATTTCAATTTGTTGAAGTTCTATGCATAATTTTTACTTTTTCAATAATGGCTTTTTTTGCCAGATATATTTGGAGAAGTCTTGCAAGAAACTTTGAAAGAGGAACTGTTAGCCCTACATTAACTGAAACACCAATTTGGATGGTGGAAACGGTATTTTTTATAGGCCTTTGTATCTTTTTAATTCAAATGCTCGTTAGTGCATTATCAGTTGTTTTTAAAAAAAACCAGGGTCATTAAATGGAATCTTTAGCAACTGCATTTTTAATTTTAATTTTTTTAATTTTTTACCTTGGTCTAGGGATATGGGTATTTGCTGGCTTATTACTTGTCAGTTTCTCCGGATTATATTTTTTACTGGATATGTCTTTTCATAGAATTGGAACTATAATGGCACCATTAATCATTCGCAGTTCAACCTCTTGGGAATTATCAGCGATACCAATGTTTGTATGGATGGGAGAGATTATGTTTAGAACTGATATTTCAGATCGACTTTTTCGAGGGCTATCTCCAATTGTTTATTATCTGCCAGGTAGGTTAATTCATACAAATGTGATGGGTTCAGCTCTGTTTGCCGCTGTAAGTGGTTCAAGCGCTGCAACTACCGCGACTGTTGGTAAAATTACTACAACGGAACTAATGAAAAGGAATTATTCAAAATCTCTTGCCTTTGGTTCCCTGGCAGGAGCAGGAAGCTTGGGATTGCTTATACCGCCATCAATTGTACTGATTGTATATGGAGTTTTGGCTGAAGTTTCAATTGCAAGATTGTTTGCAGCGGGAGTTTACCCAGGAATATTAATTGCTTCTCTTTATTCAGGCTATATTATTTTTAGATGTCTTTTAAATCCTTCACTGGCACCTACATTAGATGAAAATCCTACACCAAAGGATATGCTTTTTGGATTGTTTAACTTGATACCAATTACAATTTTAATTTTCATAGTTTTAGGTTCGATTTATTCTGGAATTGCAACCCCATCTGAAGCTGCCGCAGTAGGAGTTTTAGCAACTATAATTTTAACATTGTTAACTAGACAATTATCATTTGAGATCTTTTTTGATAGTTTGATGGGTGCTGTTAGAACTTCTTGTATGATAGCCTCAATTCTTTTAGCAGCAGCTTTTTTATCTACTAGTATGGCTTATTTACATGTCCCTCAGGAAGTGGCAGCTGGGATAAGCAAGTTAGACCTGTCACCTTATCAATTGATAGCAACACTGGCAATTTTCTATATTGTATTAGGATTATTTTTGGAAGGCATATCAATTACAGTTATGAGTTTGCCCATCACATTACCGTTAGTTTTGGGAGCAGGATTTGACCCTATATGGTTTGGAATATTTTTAGTCATAATGGTGGAACTGGCTCAAATAACCCCTCCGATAGGATTTAATTTATTTATAATTCAGGGACTTACAGGAACTCCGATTATGAAAGTTGCTATAGCTTCTGCGCCTTTTTTCGTTCTAATGTGCTGTGCAGCAGCAATAATAACGGTTTTTCCTCAGATAGCTTTATGGTTGCCGGATACGCTTTTCAATAAATAATAGTTTAAACTTATCAATCCCATTTTGGGGCTGTGGGTTTTAGGTTTTCATCTACAACTCTATAGCCAGTAACCATGCACTGATTTATTTGGTTCATATTGATGTCAGAAAGATTAAAATCCATAATATCAAAATTTTCTTTGATATTATTAAATTTTGTCGACATTGTATTTAAGGAAACACCTTGTTGTAATATCCATCTTAATGCTATTTGCCCGGCAGTTTTATTATACGATTTGCCAATGTTAATTAAAGTTTCATCTTTAAAAACTTTCCCTCTCGCAATAGAACAATAAGCCGATAATGGTAATTCAATTTGATCAGAAAAATTTTTAATTTTTGAGATATCAAGAAGAGGATGAAACTCAACTTGGTTTGTAACAGGCTTTATTCTTAATTTATTAACCGCATCTTTCATCATTGAGATTGTGTAATTACTAATTCCAATATTTTTTGCTAAACCTTTATCATAAGACTTTTGAAGGTTTTCTAAGGCTTCATCATTGTCTCCATATTTATCTGGCCAATGGACCAATAAAACGTCTACATAATCTGTTTTCAGCTCTTTTAAACTTTTCTCTACTGATGGGATAAACAAATGAGAAGGAAAATTTTTTTCAGTAACCTTGGTGGTTATGCAGAATTCTTTACGATTGATACTGTGTTTGGAAAATATTTCACCAATATCTTGTTCATTTCCATACATCTGCGCTGTATCAAAACTTTTGTAACCAACTTTGATAGCATCTAAAATTGATTGTTCCAAAACCTGACCTTTCAGAGGCCAAGTCCCAAAGCTTCTTTCAAAATTATTATTAAAATAAAAACTCATAATTCAATATTGTCATATATTATTATATGTTTAACAATATATATGTTGTAAAAATTTAATAAAGTATATGGAAGAAAATAATTTAAAAATCATTAATTCTTTGCCTATCTGGAAAGGTCTTACCAAGATCAAAAAATTAGATGGCGGGATTACTAATAATAATTTTTTAGTAAGTGATAAAGAAAAACAATATGTTGTTAGAATTGGTGATGATATCCCCGAGCATCTAATCTTTAGAAGCAATGAGTTAGTTTCTAGTCAAGCTGCATATCATGTAGGAATTTCTCCTAAAGTTATTCATTTTGAGAAAGGAGTTTTAGTTTTAGATTATATAAAAAGTAAAACCCTTTCTGATAAAGATGTAAGAAAAAACTTTGATAGAATAATAGTTCTAATAAAGAACTTTCATCAAAATATGCAGGGACAATTAGAAGGTGCCCCAGTTATTTTCTGGGTGTTTCACGTCATTAAACATTATTCAAAATTTTTGATTAATCACAAAAGCCAACACTCTTCTAAAATTAGTTATTTATTAGAATGTTGCAGTTATTTAGAAGGAGCATCATCTCCCCATAATATTGTTTATGGCCATAATGATTTACTTGCAGCTAATTTTTTAGATGATGGGAAAAAAATTTGGCTTATAGATTGGGAGTACGCAGGTTATAATGATCCTCTTTTTGACTTGGGAGGGTTGGCTTCAAATAATAATTTTCATGAGAAAAAAGAAATCTTAATGCTTGAAAAATATTTTGAAAGTAAAATAGATGATAAAACATTTAAAAGATATCAAGCTATGAAAACTGCCTCATTGTTGCGAGAAACAATGTGGAGTATGGTTTCCGAAATTGCATCAAAGATAGATTTTGATTATTCTGCGTATACTTTAGATAATCTTGAAAAATTCGAAAAGAGTTTCAAATCTATTAAATCTTTGTAATGAGTAATTTACCTAAATCTTCAAAAATAATAATTATAGGTGGAGGTATTATTGGTTGTTCAACCGCCTATCATTTAGCTCAAATGGGTCTTGAAGTGACTTTATTGGAGAAAAATACTTTAACTTCAGGTAGTACATTTCATGCAGCCGGATTAATTGGGCAGCTCAGAACAAATGCAAACATCACTCAATTAATTGGATACTCTATTGATTTATATTCTCAGTTGGAAAGTGAAACAGGATTAGGAACCGGTTGGAAAATGAATGGAGGCCTCCGATTGGCTTGTAATGAAGATAGATGGATTGAAGTCAAAAGACAAACGACAACAGCCCAGTCTTTTGGCTTGGAAATGAATTTGGTGTCTCCCAAAGAAGCTAAAGATTTATGGCCGTATATGGAAGTAAATGATTTAATTGGGGCTGCTTATTTGCCTACTGATGGTCAAGCAAACCCATCAGATATTACTCAAGCATTAGCAAAGGGTGCTAGAAACAAGGGTGCTCTCATTATTGAAAATATTGAGCTCATAGATATTATAAAAGAAGATAAAAAAATAACAGGAGTAATGACGTCTCAAGGGAAAATTTTTTGTGAAAAGGTTGTGTGTTGTGCAGGTCAATGGTCTCGAGAAATTTCTCTCAAATTTGGCGTTAGTGTTCCTTTAATATCTTTTCAGCATCAATATATAATTACTGAACAAATTAAGAATTTAAAATCTAAATTACCAACACTTCGTGACCCTGATAATTTAACTTATTTTAAAGAAGAAGTTGGAGGGCTGGTCATGGGTGGGTATGAACCCAATCCAAGAATTTGGGGCGAAAAAGGTATCCCAAAAAATTTCAACTTTAGTCTTCTAGAGCCTGATTTTAACCATTTTGAAACAATCATGAAAAATGCACTTAAAAGGGTTCCTTTATTAAATGATATAGGGGTTAAAAATCTGATTAATGGTCCAGAGAGTTTTACTCCAGATGGAAACTTTATTTTAGGCGAAGCCCCTGAACAAAAAAATTATTTTGTTGGGGCGGGGTTTAATGCTTTTGGAATTGCTTCTGCTGGAGGGGCTGGAATGGCTTTGGCAGAATGGATAAAAAATGGTAATCCCCCATATGATTTATGGCCTGTTGATATAAAAAGATTTGGTTTCCCACATAATGATAAAGATTGGCTTTCAAAGAGAACTTATGAAGCTTATGCAAAACATTACAGTATTGCTTGGCCTTTTCAGGAATATGAAAGTGCTCGGCCATATAAATGTTCTCCAATTTATAAAGAATTAACGGACAAAGGAGCTTGCTTTGGAGAAAAACTTGGATGGGAAAGGCCTAATTGGTTCTCAGACAATAAAAATTCAAAAGACATTTATTCTTTTAGTCGACCAAATTGGTTTGAAAATTTAAGAAATGAACATAATGCAGTTAGAGAGAGTGCAGTCATAATTGATCAAACCTCTTTTGCTAAATTTATTGTCAAGGGAGAGGATGCTGAAAGTTTTCTAAATGAAATTTGTGCCAATGAAATTTCTAAACCTGTTGGATCATTGATTTACTCGCAGATGTTAAATGGCAAAGGTGGGATTGAATGTGATGTCGTCATTGCCCGTATTGCTGAAGACGCATATTATATAATTTCTGGAACAGGTTTCATGACACATGATTACCACTGGATTCGATCGAAAATAAGTGAAAATAAAAATGTTACTATTGAGAATTGTACAGAATTTTATTCTGTTTTTTCGCTTATGGGTCCTAAATCTAGAGAAATTTTGAAACTGTCCAGTCCAGACAATTTTGACAATAATAACTTTCCATTTGGAACTTTTCAAAATATTTCAATTTTAAATTTTCCTGTTAAAGCGCTAAGAATGTCTTTTTTAGGAGAATTGGGTTGGGAATTACATTTTGAAAAAAAACATTCTAAAGAAATATACAAAAAACTACTAATTAGTGGCGTTCCTTTAGGATTAATTAACGCAGGTTACAGGGTCATAGAAAGCTGCAGGTTAGAAAAAGGATATAGGGTTTGGGGTCATGATATCGGACCAGATTATACACCTTTAGAAGCTGGTTTAGGCTGGGCAACAAAGATTAATTCAAAAAAGAATTTTATAGGGAAAAAGGCTCTTATAAAGCAAAAAGAAGAAGGTATTTATAAAATGTTTGTCGGATTTACCTGTTATAGTTCTGATGCCATTTTGCTTGGTCGTGAAACAATTTTTAGAAATGGAGAAAAGGTTGGATGGCTTAGCAGTGGTGGTTATGGATATACAATTGATAAGTATATTGGATATGGTTATATCCGATCTTCTTTCCCTATTGATGATAATTTTATAATAAATGGTAGTTATGAACTTGAGGTAGCGAAACAAAGGTATAAATGCAAAGTTCATTTAAAACCTTTATATGATCCTTTAATGAAAAAACTTAAAATGTGATAAGAAAATTATTTTAAATATCCTAAATATTCTTTTTGAAAATCAATCATGGTTTCTAAAATAAGTGAAGCCGCTTTTGTGTTATTAATTACTGGATCTGCCAGCATCGCAAGATAGGCTAAGTGTTTTGATTTATTCAAAACAGCTTCAGTGGTTAATTGTATTGTCCCTACTTGATTGTTTAATAAAGAACTAAATGATTTTGGATAATTTTCTAATTTTTGACCATTAACCCCTTTTTTGTTAACTATTCCAGGAATCTCAACAACTATATCTTCTGCAATTGGATAAATATAGCCTTTATTAGGTATATTGACTGCAAGCTCATACATATTTCTATCATCAAGGATAGCCTCAATTATAGGAACTATTCTTTCATTTGGTTCTGAATTACTTTCGTCAAAAAACTCTTCGTAGGATGAAGTGTCATAAAATGATAAACAGTATTTTTTGTAGTTATCATAAAATTCAATAATTGCCTCATGATCACAAACACTATGAGCCCATTGTAAGTATTCACCCAGATGGCTGTCTGTAGTTATAGGAAGATAACCATAAAGATGATATAACTTAAAAAAAACACCTCTTTCGGATCCTGGCTTAGAGGGATAACCGTATTCTCCTATTAATTTAGAATAATAACTTTCAATTTTTTCATGTATCTTTGGATATCCATCTTTTTGCGTATCCTTATATTTTGCTTCTATTAAAATACTTAAGTGGTTAAGTCCGCCGGCTTTGATTTCAATATTATTTAGTTTTGTCTCCATTAATGTTGGAAGTTGTCTTTCCATGGACTTTATTTCATGGCAAAGGCCAGTAAATTTTAAATCTGGATATTTTGTTGTTACAGCGTGACAAATTCTTTGCATAGGATTTGAGTAATTGAAAATGAAAGCATCTGGACATAATTCAATTATATCATCGCAGATATCTATTATTGAGGGTATAATTCTTAGAGAATGAAAAAGTCCACCAGGGCCTCCATTTTCTCCATAAATTTGTTGAACACCAAATTGTAAAGGTATTTTCCAATCTTGATCCCATAGATCAAATCGGTTCCCAACTTCAATAGAGATAATGCAAAAATCTGCATCTTTTAAAGCATCTTTTCTATTTGTCGTTGCTTCAAGAGTGAAATTAACTTTAAGTTTGCTTTTATAACCTTCTGCAATAGTTTTCGTTTTTTTTAATGCTATAGGATTAATGTCATGAAGGACAATTGTAGATCCTTTAAGGAGTTTGGATTTAAATATATCACCAACTGTTCCTAACCCAAAATTTGCACTTCCAGCGCCTATCAGAACGATTTTTGTCATAAAAAAAAGAATTCAAAATGATAATTAGTATATTATCTTACTCTATCGCCGTGAAGTCTATGACCTAATAAAGCCAACAATATAATTAAGCCATTAAAAAATTGGCGCCAAACGCCACTCATTCCGACTGCTATAACTCCAACTTCCATATAGGCAATTACACCTACTCCAAAAACTGCTCCTGCTATAGTTCCAAGACCTCCCCAATAAGGGGTGCCCCCTACAAATACTGCTGCTAAAGCTAATAATAAATATCCAAAACCCTGAGTAGGAAAAAAAGAATATGTAATTAAAGTTGTAAAAATTCCAGCTAAAGATGCACCTAACCCTACAAACATAAAAGCTTTAATTTTTACGGCCTTAACATTAATACCCATCTGTTCGGCACTAACATAATTATCGCCAACATGCTGAATGTGAATACCAAAGACATGCTTATTAAATAAATAATAACTAAAAATTACGAATAATAACGCCCAGAATATTTGCATTGGGAAACCATAAAAATTACCAACTAAAAAATCATAAACCCAATGCGATTCAAGTTCATCCATCATAGTGATTGATCGGCTTTTTGTTAATACTAAAATAAGTCCTCTTAGTAAAAACAAAACCCCTAATGAAGCAACAAGAGAAGATAGGCGACCAAAAACTATTAAAGCTCCAACTAAAGCTCCAACTATGGCTCCACTTAGAACACCTGCTAAAATTGCAAGTGCTGGATCTATCCCTGCTTTGACTAGTATAGCAAAAATGTATGCTGCTAATGCATAAGTTGAAGCAAATGATAGGTCAATTTCTCCAGACGCAACTAAAAATACTAACGGGATAACTAAGAATAAAAGAGTTGGCATCATTACAAAAACAGACTGATGTAGATTAGGCCTCAACCAAGCTTCTGGAGCTCCAATAAGGAATATGAGCATTAAAAGAATGAAATAACCCATACTTCCAAGCGCTCTACCATTTTTATGAAAAAATTTATTAATGAATGTTTGTTCTTGTTGCATAATTATCTCTAGTGACCACTCACCGTGTCTTTCATTATTTGCATTAATTTTTCTGGACTTGATACCTCTTTTTTATCAAGCTGATGAACCACTTCGCCTCTATCAAGTATTACAAATCTGTCTGAAATATCATAAACATGGAAAATATTGTGACCTATAAATAAAACTGACCTGTTTGATTTTTTTACATTCTTCACAAAGTCAAAAACTTTTTGAGTTTCATTTAAGGATAAAGCATTTGTAGGCTCATCTAAGATAATCAATTCAGCATTATTATAAATTGCTCTAGCAATTGCCACTCCTTGTCTTTCACCTCCAGATAAATTGCCTACTGGGGAATCAGCATTTATTAATTTAGACGTAAATCCAATTTCTCTAATTAATCTATTTGCTTCATTTATTTGTTCTTTTTCACGAATAAACCCAAAAGGATAAGTCAATTCTTTTCCCATGAAAATATTCCATACGATAGATTGTTGTGGACACAAAGCCCTATCCTGAAAGACAGTTTCTATTCCTGACTCTCTTGCCTTCAAAGCAGTCCAATTTGAGACTTTTTGATCTCTGATAAGTATTTCGCCTTCATCTGGAGAATAAACTCCAACAAGTGTCTTTATAAGAGTGGACTTTCCAGCACCATTATCTCCTATCAAACCAACAATCTCTCCAACGCCAACATTTAAGGAAGCCTTATTTAATGCGGTAATACCACCAAATTTTTTAGTGACGTTTTTTAATTCGATTATATTGTTCATCTTATGGTGTCATTTATTCGAGCTATTAGTAAATATACTGACCCATAATTTTATGGGTCAGTATGATAAGTGCTTATCTTAAACCAGCATCTGCAAGAGCTTTAACAGATTTATAGTTATTTGTATCAACAAAACCAGCTCCTGTATCCTGATTGATGGCTCCAGTACCTAATACTGCTGTTTGACATAAAGATAGTACAGGTAAATAGCCTTGCAAGAAAGGCTGTTGATCTGACGTTAAATGAACATAACCTTTCTCAAAAGCAGTCATGATTTGCGGACTTGTATCAAATCCTATCTGCAATATTTCATTAGGACCATAGCCTGCTGCCTTTGCAATTCCCTCAGCAACATTCATTATATCACTCCCTGGATGAACAATAATTTTAGTTTCTGGATTTGCACTTAGGGCTGCAGTGAAAACAGGTATTACCATATTTGGGTCTGAAGCATAAAGTGGATTGCCATCAACAACTGTTACAGTCATGCCATGCTCTTCAAAAATAATTCTTGCTCCATCTTCACGCTGTGCTCTGGCGTAATCACCAATGGGAACCATCACAATAGCATGGTCTCCAGCTTTAAGACCAAATTGCCGTATAGCTTCTCTTGCTAATGCTTTACCTTGTGTAGCTAAATTAGCTCCTACATAACCACCACCAAATTTAGCTCTAACACCACTTGGATCAACGTTCTGATAAGTCATAAGAATACCTTTATCTGCTGCTTGCTTAGCTAACGGCATTAAAGCATCATCACCAGGGTGTCCCATCATTCCAATTGCGTCAACTCCTAGACCAATAGATTCTCTTAGCTGCCGAACCATTTTTTCGAAATCCCATTCTGAATAAATGATTTCCGCATCTGCACCAGTATCTCTGATAGCATTCATAGCTCCCGCAGCAACTATACCCGCAAAACCCCCTGCTTCAGGACCACCAGCATAAAAATGCATTTTTACATCCGAACACCAGTTGTCTCCTAAATCTTGTCCAGTAGGACCTGCTATTGAAGTAAGGGAAAAAGGTAAAACGAACAAAAAAGTAATAATAAATTTAAAATTTTTCAATTTTTCCTCCAAATTATTTTTGAATATTTTTATTAAATGATTAAATATTTATTAAGTAATTGAAAACGTTTTCGACTATAAAAGTCAAGAACTATTCATTAGCAGAAATTATTTATATATGTATAATTATTAAACAGAATTATTTTTTAGCATAAACTTGGATTTACTATGAACTTAAAAGAATTTTCTAAAATTACTGGAATACCTGTTTCAACTATTTCCAAGGCGTTGGGTAATTATGAAGATGTTAATATAAATACAAAAAAAAGAATTATATCTCTTGCAAAGAAATATAAATATGTTCCCAATCTTTATGCTAAAACTTTGGCATCTGGAGTTAACTTCTCAGTTGGTTTGGTATTGCCGTTTACATACAGTCATGAGCAAAAAATAACATTAATTGATTTCATAGAAAATATTCATTCCAAGTTGAATGCTGTAAATATTCCAGTGATAATGATTTTTGCTAAAGATGAGAAAGATGAAATTGATGCATTTGATAAACTAATGAATTATCACAAGGTGAGATTAATTTTATTAAATGACACTAAGAAGTTTGATAAAAGAATCGAATACTTAGATAAAAAAAATATGAGTTATATAACTTGGGGAAGGTGTAACAAAGACCCAAATGAATATTCATGGATTGATGAAGATATTATTTATAGTAATGATTTAGCGGTTAACTTTATTCTTTCAAAGGGGCATAAAAATATAGGCTATGTCGACTCAGATTTAAAATCCAATTACATAGTTTTGAGAAAAAAATATTTTATAAATTCGTTGAGAAAAAACGGAATAGAAGTAAATAAAAATTATTTTGCTAAGGGATACCGTGACAACCAAATTAAAACTAAAGAAAATGTTAAAAACTTATTATTGAGTAATAAAGAAATTACAATGCTTCTAATCTCTTCTCATACACTAGCCACTTATACAGTTGATGCATGCAGAGAGTTGGATTTAAAAATAGGCCAAGATATTTCTTTAGTTTCTTTTGATTCAAATATTTTATCATCTATAGCACCATTCATGACTGTAGTAGGACAACCAGTTGAGGAAATAAACAAGCAATTTATAAAGTTGATTGATAATAAAATCCAAAACCTCGACAAGAATTTTAATTATCTTTATAAATCCAAATTGATTGATAACGATTCGGTGGCTAAATTGAAATAAATTATTTGATTTGAAATTAGTCCTGCCCTTTTAAAAACTTTTTTAATTCTTCTTCACTAATTTCGATATCATGTCTTTTTTCTGGATATATTTTTTGATTTATTTCAGATTTAAAACTCTTGTATGCTTCAATTGATTTAGATTTAAGGCTTTCGAAATCTTTAGCAAGATCGGTATATACTTTAGCATGCCGAGGGATATGACCTTTATTATAACCTAAAATATCTTCTGAAAATAAATATTGTGCATCGCAGCCTTGACCGCTACCCATTCCAATCATAAAAATATCAACATTATTAGAGATATATTCTCCTATTTTATGGGGAACAATTTCGATTTCAGCAGCAAAGGCCCCTGCGTCTTGGATTTTTAAAGTTTGATCATAAATTATTTTAGCTTCCTCAGCAGTTTTGCCATAGGCTTTGAAACCGCCATAATATGTCGATTTATATGGAATAAAGCCTGTGTGGCCAACTACAGGAATGCCTTCATCCGCAATAGCTTTAATAAACTTATAGCTTTGGGGGCAATAAATAGCATCAGCACCGTTTTCAAATAGTAAGAAGGCTCTTTTCAAGATTTCATACTCGTTTAAATATTTCCCATAAGACAGTCCAACTGTGAAAAATGTATTTGATGCAGAATTTCTAATTTCAGAAATATTATTGTTTTCTGAAGAGACAATCATTTCAATTCCAGCCTTTTCACACGCTTCGGCCTCAAGAGCATTATGAGTATAAACTTCAGCTAATTTTCTGTTTCCTTTAAAGTTCAATATTTCTTTGACAGTTAACTTTTTATTCATTTTTAAACCTATATTAGTCTCTTACTTACGCGTTTAGTTTGACCATAACTGTATAAGCTATCAATCCCTCCATCACGTCCATAACCTGATTTTTTATATCCACCACCAGGTAAGTTTACTCCATCAACAAACCAGTCATTATGCCAAACAATTCCAGCTTCAATTCTTTCTGCCGTCCACTTGGCCTTTTCATCATTTGAAGTGAATACTCCTGAAGCTAATCCATAATCAGTAGAGTTGACAATTTCTATTGCTTCGGTTTCGTTTTCAAAATCCAAGATGGTCACAACAGGTCCAAAAATTTCTTCTTGAGCTATAGTATAGTTTTTTTCAACTTTATCAAATATCGTCGGTTGAAAATAATTTCCTTTATCAAGATCTAATTTTTCACCCCCTGTAACAAGAGAAGCGCCTGCCTGAATTCCCGATTGGCAATAATTAGATACCCTTTTTAA
>MDSZ01173258.1_pt1 | contig 17504 bp, 15 predicted proteins | sample 811201 | NCBI WGS metagenome assembly MDSZ01 (sample SAMN05326647, study PRJNA326480) | marine metagenome | isolation source: seawater | place: Indian Ocean: North | collected 2010
AGAATGATTTTAATGATTTTTTTTATAAATTGTAGTTTTGATACATAATGTCTATATCTTATGGCAATAGTTAATTGGTCTGTGAATCGATATAAGTAGTACTTTGCTGTAATGCTATTAGTTTTTTCATTATATTCTCCTAATACTTCATTAATTTTATAAATATTTAATTTTTTAGAAATTTTAAGCCATAGGTCATAATCTTGACTTGATTGAAGTTTTTCATCAAAAAACCCACCACTTTCAATTATTTTTTTTTCTATTATCAATGCAGAGGTTGATAAAGAATTTCTTATATATAATGATTTTGATATATCAGTGAATTTAAAATATCCATTTTGTATTAAGGAATTTTTTTTATTCATTCGAACAAATTTTTCATCATGTACAAAGCAATTAAAATTTTTATTTTCGTAAATTAATTTAATACATAGTGAAAGTTTATTTTCATACCATATATCATCAGAGTCCAAAAAAGCAATATATTTATATTTTGCTTCTTTTATTCCATAATTTCTTGCTGCACCAGGGCCTTTATGTTCTTGTTTTAATATTCTGACTTCATATTTTTTTTTATTTAATAAACTTATATTATCATTGATAATCTTTAATGTAGCATCAGTTGACATGTCGTCTATAAAAACTATTTCAATATTCTCATCTACATTATTTTGATCAAGTAAGCTCTTAATTGTGTTTTTTATATACTCTGCAGAGTTATAGACAGGACAGATAATTGAAATCATTTCTTCTTGATTAAACGATGAGTAATTTTTTTCTGCATATTAATAAAGTTTATATTATTAATATACTGTTTTTTTTCATATGATCCATATTCTTCGGAATAAAATTGATATAGTTTATCTTCATTAATACTATTTTTATAATTATCATTTGGATACTCCAAGACGTATTCATTAGTCTTACTGACTATATTCAAATGAGATTTCTTATCTTTTACTGATAGATTTTGATCAAAATGAAAAAAGTTACTAATTGTAATATCTGAACTTGTGCCGCATGTGTCGTCTATGCAAATCATACATTCAGATAATTCTATGGTTCGAGTGAGATTGATATCTGAAATAATTCTATTGAAACCAGTTGATGATAATTTTATTTTAATTGAATCCCCTTCGTTTATAGTTTCATTTACAAATATAGGCGTCCAATAATCGTTTGGATAAAATCTGGTTGAGTACGGTCTATAACTCAAGCCATTTATCAATATAGAATTATGATAATTTGGTAACTGGGCTTTATTGTATTTGTCAAATTTACTATCATATGAAGCACCACCCGAATCAACCATTAAGGGAATTCCATCATCATACAGTACAAACCCGTAAAAATCATGGTGACAATGATGATAAGGGGTTGGGATAACCTCATCAGTTTTAAAAACTATTTCCCAAGACTTAAATTGTATTTTTTTCCACACTTTTAAATTTCCTATACATATTTATTGGGTTTGATTCTTCAATATTTTTTTCTAAAATTAAAGATGATATATAAGTAGGCTTATAATCAGGCGAAATATCCCCAACGAATATCATCTGATCCTTTGAGCTATAAAATACCCTTGATGATGCTTTTAACATTCTAAGATATTTATCTATATATAACATAATATCTGATTGTGAATATTTTTTAGCAAAAAAAGATATATCGTAAAGCCAATAAAATAAAAGTATTTGATAGTGAGAGGAATAATCTAATGTATATTCATCATTAACAAAGTTATTCAAAACATCTTGTAGTAATTCAAATGCCAAACTAGTGAGTTTTTGATTATTATATATAAATGAATATATTAATAGAGCTCTAATATTATTTATTAAATGATTTCCATAGCCATATGGGAAATATTCAAGATTTGCCATAAGATATTTTACAGAATTATTCATTAGTGCATCGATATTATCAAAATCTAATTTTGAGTTTTCATACAATGCTTTAAAAATTAAAATATTAACTATTCTTTCACTTACCGTATGTGGACACCATGATAAATCGGAAAAGTCAGGATTTATTGCATTATTATTAACCCATGAATTTATAACACTTAAAGTAAACTCAACATCATTTGTAGATAATTCATCTTTATTAGACAGAAAATCACGGATCCACCTAAAACGATGAAGTGCCTCATAATCTTCATAATCAATGAAACTCGTTTTCCAATTAATAGTTGGTGACACATTAAGAGTTTTACTTGCTAGAAATATCTCTTTAGCCTTAATATTCTTATCAATTTTATTTATTGTATAATTTTTTTTTCTTAATTGATAAGAGATATTTAATAATAGTTTTTTATATTTTTTTGGATAATTTGATATTGGTTTTTTACGAAAAATTTTATAAAATATTTTTGTCATATTAAACAGTATGAATCTAAATATACCTCCTTTTAAAAAAATATATTTAAGAATACATTTGATCTCTAATATGCTATTCATGAAGATAGTAAAAAATATCTATTTTTTTAACTTACTGATATTTACGATTTTATTTTTAGATGAACACTCTATAGACTGAAACAGGATATGCGAAATATCGTCATATGATGATTTACTATTCAATTCATTAAATTTTTCAACTAATTCCTTCACTTGCTCATATGATATTTTTTCTTCATCAGCTGATGTTATGTACGGATGCTCGGTTTTTCTTGTATTATCGCCAATTAATAGTTCCTCATATAGTTTCTCACCAGGACGCAAGCCAGTAAATACTATTTCAATACCTTCGCTATTGTGATTATTAGGATCTTTAATTCTATTGTCACTTAATCTAATCATATCTTTTGCTAATTCATGGATATTTATGGAGTCACCCATTTCTAATATAAATATCTCACCACCTCTTTTGCTTAACGATCCGGCTTGTATTACAAGTTCTGCAGCTTCTTGTATTGTCATAAAGTATCTAGTTACTCTTGGATCAGTGACTGTTACCGGCCCACCATTTTCAATCTGTTTTCTAAATAACGGGATTACTGATCCAGAAGTATCTAAGACATTTCCAAATCGAACCATACTGAATTTCGTACTACTTTTATTTTTCGATTCTTTATCTATTTCTACTTGTAACGCTTGTAAAATTAGCTCTGCAAATCTTTTTGTTGCACCCATAATATTCGTAGGTCTTACGGCTTTATCGCTCGATATAAGTATAAAATTATCGGTATTAAATTTTGATGCAATTGATGAAACAGTATATGTACCAAGTATATTAGTTTTAACTGCAGCAAGAGGATTATTTTCAATTAAAGGAACGTGTTTATATGCTGCGGAGTGATAAACAGTATTTATATTTTCTTTTTTGAATATTGCTTCAACTCCTTCACGATTAGTAACAGTATCCAAATACGATACAATTTTAGTATTTAAATTATTTTTTTTAACTAAATCATTTAACTCATAATCAATGCTATAAAGTAAAAATTCCGAATGATCTAATAAAACTAGTTTTCTTGGATTCAGTTTAAGAATTTGCCTTGATAATTCTGAACCTATAGAACCTCCACAACCAGTTACCATGACTGTTTTATCTTCTATATTAGTTTTGAGTAAATAAGGATCCGCCGAAACTGCCTTCCGTTTTAACAAATCTTCGATATCAATTTCCTTAACAGAGCTTATATTGAATTCCATATTATTAAAATCTTCCATATTTGGAATTTTTCTAATCTTTATTGGATAATTATTTAATTTAATAAGTTTATTTTTTAAGCTATTTCCGTATGTATCATTATCAATTATTAAATAAATCTCATTAATATTTTTCAAATTAATCACTTCTAAAATATCTTTTTTAAGATAAACCGGTATATCTGATACAATTGTATTTTTATCTTTATTATTTTCACTTATGAAACCAGCTAATTTTATCCCACTTATGTTTTTAAGAACTTCAGAAACTCTGATGGTTTTTTCATCCAAGCCATAAAGTAGAATATTTTTATAATTGACATTATACGCTCTGGAAATTAAAAAATTCCGAGCTAACATCCTAGAAAGTGAAACAAAAAATATTGACATAACAAAATTTATCAAAACAACGGACCTAGGTATCGCTATACTTAATAATGTAAAAGAACTAAACCATAGTAAGCTTGATATAATAGAAGCCTTAAATACCTTAATATATGTTTCATATGATATGTATCTTGTAATTGATCTGTATAAACGGAAATAAATGAATACAGGAATTGTTACTATAGGGGATAATACGATCGCAATATACAGATCATTAGCACTGATATCTGACAATGAATAGCCTTGAGAAGGATTAAATAATTCATCAGTTCTAAGAGCAAGTGATAAGTAGACTGCTAATGAAATTATTATAAAATCAATAGAGATTAAAATTAATCTTTTAATAGATCTAGGTAAATTAATTATATTGATCATTATCGATTAAAACTCCTGCTCTATTACTATAACACCATATGATATAAGGAATATAGCTTAAAATAAGCATTAAAATTGAATATTCTGCAAATTTTGAACTTATTAGTGCTAGCGGAAAACACCAAAATATATTATAAGACATTAAATATAAATTCACTCTTCTATGGCTTATGAATTTTTGGGCTAACTTCTGATATAAATGTGTTTTATGTGGTGAACTCAAAATAGAAAGTGATTCGTAAATTCTCTTATAGATAGATTGATGTTTTGATGAAAACAGATGAGTTATGAATCTAGCTTTTAGTGTGTATGTAGAATCACAAAGAAAGATTGTAAAAATTATTAAAATTGAGTAAATGTTATAAATATTATCACCTATTATAAAATAAAAAATAGAAAGTAGTATAAATCCCAACAGATAACTTCCTGAATTTCCTAAGAATATTTTTGCAGGACTTTTATTGAAAATAATGAATGACAGAAGTGAAGAGATAGTAAAAGTAATAATCTCATATAAATATGGTATAACCATCAATACTTCATAAAATATAATTAGTAAAGATGCTAATGTAAAAATTGTCTGAAGTGAGGCTAATAAGTCAATTCCATCCATGAAATTAAAAATATTAATGAAATAAGTTGAAATAATAACAAATATTAGAATTGTAAATAAATTATGAACAAACGAAGATGGATAAAGAGATATGAAAATTATTAATAGTAATATCTGTACAATAAATCTTATTAGTATTGAAAGATTAATTTTATCATCAATGGATCCTACCAGCATTATAACTCCAAAAAGTATCAATAGGTTGAGAATGTTTATATCAAATTCAAAAAATAATATTGAACTAATTCCAAAAAATATAGCGATACCACCAGAAGTAGCAATTGGCTGATTGTGAAGACCTCGATTTGTTGGAAACGAGAGTGATATCGGGTACTTTACTAATAGTGAGGTTAGTATAAAAGTTATAATAAATGCATAGATAAAGTTAAATTCATTCATAATCATAATATGTATTGTAGAGAGCTTTTAAATTGATTTATAATGGCTTCGCGATTAAAGTTCTTAAGAACATAATTGTATGCGTTATTAGTAATTATTTCTTTATCTCGATTATTGAGTTTTAAATATTTATTAATTGCATCATGTAGTGATTCAGAGCTTTTAGGATCACATAATATTCCGTACTGACTATCTGGAATTACATCTATACATCCGGGTACCTTTGTTGTAATAATGAGCTTTTTATTTATTGCGGACTCTAATAATACAGTTGAAATACCCTCTCTATACGACGGATGAATGAGACAATCTGTGTTATTCAAATATTGAGTAATATTATCTTGATATCCATGATAAATAATTGAATCATCTTGTATGTAAGACTCAAAAATATCTAGAGGTATAGAGGAAGGATCAGATTTGTCGTAGTGACCCAACAAATTGAAATTTATATTTTTATTCGATTTAAATTTTCTTGCAACATCAAGAAATTCACTAATACCCTTTTCTCTTTGTATTCTTGATATCATAGTAAAATTTATAATATCTGATTCTTTTTGTATTGATTGCTTTTCTGGCTCTTTTATTCCTGCGCCTGGGACTATTCGAGTTATTTTATCATCTATAATATTTTCATTAAGGAATAAGTTTAAATCATTTTTATTTGTAAACCATACTTCAAGTGTATTTTTCAATGATTTTCTATACAAGAATATAGCTATTCTTTGCATCAATGACTTCTTTATAAATAAATGTCCTAACCCAGTAATAAAGGAAATAGATTTAAGATTTAAAAGATTTGCGACATAAGAACCATATATATTTGGCTTAATTGTAAAATGATATATTAAATCAGGTTTAATCTTCCTATAAATTCGATATAAATCATACATAGTATGTATTTCAGATAAAATAAATTTCCCTCTAGGTTTTAAGCTGATGAAGTGTTTTTTTATGTTATTATGAGTAAATTTATCGCAGAATTTGTCTCTACTTGCGATTAAATGAACCGAGTAGCCCATCTTAATTATTTCGTGGATAATGTCATATCTGAATTTATATAAAGTCCAAAAATTATTTGATACAAAGGCGACTTTCTTATTTCCCACTAATATACCATTTTACTGTTTTTTCAATACCATCACTTAATTTAGTTTTAGGTTTCCATTTGAGTATTTGCGTTATTTTTTTTGGTATTGAGTAATTTTTTTTCATATCGCCAGGTCTCTCATCTAGATATTTTATATATATTTCTCTATAATTTTTTTTGTAAACTTTATTGAAGATTTCTATTAGAGAATTTATAGATGTTTCTATCCCTGTAGAAATATTAAAATCTGAAAATTTATTATTATCAAAGAAAGATTTATAAATTGCCTCAACAAGATCATCAACATAAATAAAGTCTCTAGTTTGCTTGCCATTACCATAAATATAGCTTGTTTTTTGATTATTAATATTTTTAATAAATTTAGAAATTACGCTAGTCTTGTGTTTCGAATATTTTCCATAACAGTTACTAAATCTTAGTACTGTACATTTTATATCAAAAACATTTGAAAAAGTTTCACAATAGGATTCTATGGTTAATTTTGATGAACCATAAGGTGATATTGCTCCTTTAAAAGATTTTTCAGTTAAAGGCGGCTTAGAGTTTCCAAAAACTGCTCCACTAGAAGCGAAAATAAATCTTTCAATACCATTTTTCCTTCCTGCATCAAGGTAATTGAATGCTCCAACAACATTATTTTTGAATGAATCTTTTGGTTTAGTAATTGATATATCAACACCAGATTCTGCAGCTAAATGGACTATTATGTCATTCTTCTTTGTTATAATTTCTGCAAACTTACTATTCAAAACATTTGCCTTAATAATCACAACCTTATGATTCGATTTTTTATATTTTTTCGAATTTTCAAAATATTTAAATTTTGTTATTTCCGATATATTTTTTAAATCAGTATTTTGAAAACTATCAACAACAATAATATTTTTTATTTGTTTTTTTGATAGTAAATACTTAATAAGATTAACTCCTATAAATCCAAGCCCACCTGTTATTACGACTCTCATTACCAATTCACTTTTGGTTGTATTATTTTTTTATTTATCTTCCTTTTATGCTTTAAAACATATTTTGCAATATCTATAATTGTATTATCACTAAGAAGAGTTGATTTTAATCCTAATTTCTTCAAGTTTTTATTACTTGCGTTATAATAGTGTTTTTCTTTTTCAATTCTTGGATTTTTGATTTTTTTAATCTTTACATCAATATCAATTTTTTGTAATGCCTTTTGAACTTTTTTTGCTAGATCATTTACAGAAAATTGTTCTGTAAATTGATTGTATATTGTAAGACCTTTGGATTGATTCTGAATGGCTAAATCTATGCATTTAAGCGTATCTATAATATTTATATAACCTCGTATTTGTTTTCCTGATCCATATACTGTAAGAGGTATTCCTGATACTCCCTGAACAATAAATCGATTAAGGACAGTTCCAAAAATGTCATCATACATTAGTGAAGTTTCCAGACCCTCCTCTCTAGAAATATCATTTTGTGTATATACACCGTAAACAGGCCCTTGCATTAAGTCAGTTACTCTTATTCCATAAAGACGAACATAAAACCATAGCATATCGGTATCCATAATTTTCGATGTATGATATAAACTAGAGGCTTGACGCGGATAAAGAAATTTATCTTCCCGATTATTATGTTTTATATTTAGCCATCCTTCTTCTATATCAATATTAGGAGTTCCATATTCTCCCATTGTCCCTAATTTAATGATATGACAATTTTTATTATATTTTTTAACAAGGCAGGCAAGATTATAGGTGCTTTTGAGATTATTATTTAGTATATGCCATCCCTCTTCAACTCCAGCCATTGAGTATGGTGCTGATGGAAGTTCTGCGAAATGAATAACAACGTCAGGATTATACTTTACAAAAATTTTTTTAAATTCATTATAATTAGTACAATCAATATTATGGAAAAAGATATTTTTATGGAACTTATTTCTAAGATATTTAATTTTTTTCTCTGGTTTTTGCAAATTTATTAATGGTGATCGTTTGAATTTTGAATTAATTTTTCTCTTTATGTAATTATCAATTAATATGACTTCAGATTTTTCCATCCAGTATAAAGAGGTTGGCCATCCTAAATATCCATCAGCACCGAGAACCATTATCTTAGTCATTTGTTAAATTCCCTATAGTTATTTAAAGATAGAAAATCTCTATACCAATTAAATGTTAACTCTAAACCATCGTTAATCTTATATGACGGCTTCCATTTAAGTACTTTATTTAATTTATTATAGTTCATGAATTGATGATTTATTTCTCCAATTAATTTTTTGCCAAGAAACTTTTTTTCAATTTTTGTAAATAATTTGCCGTTATTATTTATATCGCATATAGCCTTAATAATATCTCTAACTGTGTATCCATTTCCTGTTCCCGCATTAAATATTTCTCCAGATAGACATTTATTAAAATATAACGAATAACTTAAGCATAAATATAGATCAACAACATCTTTTACAAATAAAAAATCTCTCTTATTTTTACCATTACCTCTAGGGATGAAATCCTTATACCCTAAATTAGCAGTAATACAATCAGGTATTAGCGCAGAAAAATTAAGTTGCCCGGGTCCATAAATATTTGAAAACCTTGTTGTTATAATTGGCATTTTAAAGATTTCTGTCGTATATGCTTTGGTAATTAGGTCAGCTGCTGCTTTTGAGACATCATATGGATATTTTGGTCTTAGATCATAATTTTCTCTATATGGCAGATCTTTAATTTTATACTCTCCGTATGCTTTATCTGATGAAGCTACAACTATAGATTTAATTGATTTTGTGTGCCTAAGTCCTTCAAGAAGATTATAAGTTCCTTTGATATTTGTTTCATATGTTAAATATGGATCTTCTTTAGCAACATTAACATCTACCTGAGCTGCTAAATGGAAACATATTTCAAAGTCTCCTTTTTTTAGAATTGATTGAATTTTATCGCAATCAACAATATTTATGTGATGAATTCTTAACTTTTTATGTATATTTTCGTATACAAGAAACTTGTTCTTTTTCTTATTATTTGAGATACCTGTTACTTTGGCTCCAAGAATAATAAGTTCTTGCGCAAGATTACCTCCAATAAATCCATTTATTCCGGTTATCAGAACTTTTTTGTTTTTCCAGAAGTTCTTATTAAGATATTTTTTTGATATTTTCATTAGCATTCTCTAATTCCGATAAAGTATTCACTGTAATATGTACTCCTGTATGTTGGTAACACTGAAGTTTTTTATTACTAATAAGTGATGATATTAAATCAATTATGCTAGATTTAGATTTTATCATGTCAAGATGAATTTGATTAAATAAATAGTATCCTATATTGATCACACCATTTAAAGTTGGTTTCTCATTAAACTCCTCTACAAGATTATCGCTATTAACATTCATTACTCCGAACGGAACGGTGAGTGGATAAGAGGATATAGTTACTTTATCTATAGATTTTTCATGAAATTTCATCAACTTATCTATATCAATATCAGATATTGTATCCCCATAACATAGCATAAATTGGCCCCTTATATACTTTATAGAATCCTTAATCCTAGATAATATGTCTGTATCACCAGAGTCAACGATCGTATAGTTAAGGCTAGAAAATCTCGACTTCATAAAGGAAGATATTTGTTCCGACTTATATCCTGTTGCAATAACGTATTTTGTAAAATTATATTTTTTCAAATGCAAAATAATATATTCAAGAATAGGTTTGTTATTGATATTAATCAGTGGTTTTGGCAATGTATTTGTTAAAGGTCTTAATCTCATCCCTTTCCCACCACAAAGAATAATAACTGCTCTATTTATCATATTTACTGCTATTGCTCAGGTAAATTTGCCAAATTGCATATGCTACCAATATCATCATTAATTTCGAAACTTGAGGTGGATAATGTATGGTTGATAAATAAAATGCTATCAAAATATAACCAAAAATTCCTTTTTTATAAAATATATCGTATATAGGGTAGACGAAAAATATAATTGTAAATAATATGAATCCGAGTAAGCCATATTGCTCAACGAACATAAGAATATAATAGTCAGATCCTAGCGCGATAAATTCTTCAAAATAACTTGGAATTAAACTTTTGGGCATGAATGAATATGTTATTCCTTTGCCGAAAAATAATTGTAAAGGTTCGTTTGTAAAGTATTCCATAAAGGTTGATAATGGACCAACATTTGAATAATATACAGCATATTTTTCCTCAGTAAGAATACCATCTTTAATACTATCATAAGTTACGTAATTTACGGTTTCTGTCGTTACTAATGTAAAACCTTGTATCGAATTAACAAAGCCTTGAAGAATGATATAATCATCTGAATAAATATATTTTAAATGCTCTACAAATTTTACAGTTTCATTAGCAACAAAAAATAATAATAACGAGGAAATAATAATGAAAAGATAGTGTTTTTTATATAAAAGATAAACCAATAAAAGGAATAGAAATACAAAATATGCAGTTTTTGATGTACTAAATATTACCGCCAAAAAACTTAGTCCAGCCCAATAATTTTGTTTAGCATGTAACATTAATATTAGAGTGAATATATGAAAGACACCCAATAATTGAGGGACGCCTACTAAACTGAATATCCTGTACATGCCAAGACTTTTTCTATCAATATAATACGAATGAACTACTCCAGATTTAGAATATGCAGCCTCAAAAAATGAACGGAATCCACTAAGTGATAAAACTTGTTCTAAAATCGTATATACGATTGAAATCTTTGCTAATACGATAAGAATTTTTATAAATTTTTCGTGGTCTTTGATTGCCAACGGTAAAAAAATAAATGGTAATAAATAGCCTAGCGTTGATATTCTGAATTCATTGAAAATATAGTAAAAAACTTCATAAAATGAAACATTAAGATTAATTGGCCGATATGCAATAGCTACTATAGAATGAAGAATTAAATATGTTATGAAAAAATAAAAAAGGAGAGCTTTATTGTCTTGTTTTCTTACAGAATCGGATAATGACAATATCGATATCGATAATATAATAAATACAAGTAGATATTCTATTAAAGACCCACCTGTTTTAGAGACGCTTCTAAACAAATTTCCAAAAAATATGTATATTGAGCTTATAACTAAAAGATTAAGATAGTCTATTTTATAATTAGTAATAGTCATAATACCCTTTAATTTTTTTATCTAGATCGCAAATTTTATCATTACTAACTATCTCATTTCTTCTTAAAAGGAATTTTTGCATATCATTTGTATTTATTCCTTTGATGCTTGTTGCTGCAAAATCATATGATGATTTTTTTAAAATATTCATTGTGTCATTATTAAATGATCCATGCGCAAATGAAATTCCTGGTATATTATTTTTTGTTATTTTTTCTAAGATTGTTTTACTGTCATTGATTTCTTTAAGCTGATCATTGTATTGCATCTCGGATAATCTATTATGTGTGAAGCCATGACTACAAATACTAACATTTTTCAGAGATGATATTGATATTAAATCTTGATTATTTAAGTACTGATCCTTATTAAGGGTATCGACAGTTATAAAAAGTGTCACATGAATATCATAATTACAAAGGAGCGATATTGCATCAAGAGTACATTTATATCCATCATCTATGGATAACGAAATACAAAATCTATTCGTTGGAATTTCATTAATCTTACAAATTTCATAATTATCAGTTATATATTTAATATGTTCTTTGAAGTTTTTCATAGATATGCTAATGCCATAAGAGTCATGTTCTAGTTTTGAACCAAACGCATGATATATAAGACATCTATTTCCATAATTAATTCGATTTTTTTTATAAAAATTATAATAAATACTTCCTAGTACATTTTTTATATTTTTTTTTATTATTCTCATTTATTATCTAACTAGTGATTTAGCTATATCAAAGTTGTGCGCAACAGGAAAAAGAAGAATTCTTTTAAGATCTTTATCTAAAAATTCATGTTTATTTCCCCAGTTGATAACAACTATGTTTTTTATCTTCGACCATGATAGCCATTTGTTCATTATTTCTGTTGATTTTGGTATACAAGGAAATACATACGGACAAACTTCAGAGGACATTTTATCGATATTAATGAAATGAAAGTCAGATGAAGGTAAAAAGTTACTCCAATAATTAAAGTTTTCTATTCTCTTTTTTTTAATAGTAATTTCATTGCTTAAATATTTTTCAAATATATTATTTGAAAATATATCTATGTTAGTATTTTTTTTTATATTGAAAAATTTAGAATAGTTTTTTGAATAATCAAACTCTCCAACTTGCTCTATAGTGCCATAATTTTTTTTTATAAAATCTGGTTTTAAGGATCGAAAAATTAACTTTAGCTCATCTTTATTTGGTAGTCGAGGATTGATATTCTTCTCCATTATATTTAAATTATTATTATTGTAGAAAAGCTGAGACCCACTAAGTGTTGGAATAATTTTCCTGAGGCTATTGAAGGAAATATCTCCATACTCGTTTAATGATTTTTTTTTGAATTCTGTGAATATTGCATGGCAATTATCTGATATTAATAAACATTTTTTGTTTTTTTTAAGGTTATTAAAAAATTCCCAATCTGAGGGGAAACCAAAATAATTTATTACAAGGACTATGCATTTATCATCAATCTCATCCAAAAGAATTTTTTTATCAAAATTAAGATTTCTGTCAATGTTATAATACTTAATAGCTATTCCATTCTCTTTTATAGGTATAAGTACCTGTGGACAAATTAAATTTGGTACATATATAGTGTCTATTTCTTTAAAGATTTTTTTTATATTTTCTAAAGCATAATATAGAGAATATCGTCCTGACTTATACAGATGATAATTGTTATTTCTTTTAGATATAGGCATCCTAAAAATATCCATTAAATTAAATTTTGGTGATATTGTTATCTTGCTAGTCATGTTTTTTTTTAATATTTACTTTTTTATTATCAACTTCAATGATTTCGTCACATTCGGATATAATACCATTTCTATGAGTTATTATTAAAATTGTAATATCAGGATAATTATCTTTAATATTTTGGAAAATTTTCCTCTCTGTTTTTTCATCGAGAGAACTCGTGGCTTCATCTAAAATCAATATTTTAGGATTTCTATACAATGCTCTTGCGATACCGATTCTCTGTTTTTGACCTCCACTTAATGATGAACCCATATCGCCTATATTCTCGTAAATACCATTTTTTAAACCACTCACAACATCCTCAAGATCAACTACTGTTATGATTTTTTTTACCTTTTCTAATTCGATGTTATCATCTCCTCCAAAGACAATATTTTTGAGTATATTGTCTCCAACATAAGAAATATTTTGTGAAACATATCCTATTATTGAATTAACAAAATTGAATGAATTATCTTTAATATCGTATTCGTCTAACTTTATTTTGCCAGATTTTATTTTATGGAATCCTAGTAGAGAATCTATAAGAGTTGTTTTGCCTGTACCTGTTTTACCTATTATCGCATACGATTGGCCTTTTTTGATATCAAGATCAATATTCTCTAATATATTACTATTCCCATCATACGAAAATGTTACATTCTGGAAAGAAATTGATTTATTAAAATTCTCTATCGGTGTAGTATTTTTTCTCGATATCATATCCATATTTAATATAGACTCAATATTTTTAAAAACATATTCTGAAGATTTGATATTTGTAGTATTAGTGAAGATATTTTGTAATTGTGGCATTATTCGATAGATAGCAAATAGAAACATGCTTATTGTAGGAATATATTCAAGAAAATTATCGCTGACAGATAAGAAATACAATATAAGCGCAAATACACCTCCAAATGTAAAAATCTCTATAAAATATCTTGGTAAAATCCCAATTAAATTTCTTTTAGCATTTAAATGTGCAAAACTATATGCAGAATCTGAAAAACCAGAAATATAGTATCGTTCATTCGAGTAATATTTTACATCTTTTATATTATTTAGAACTTCTCGAGTATTTTTATATCTTTGCTCATTTGCTTTTACTCTATTTATTCCAATATTAAATAAAATATTTCTATATCTTTTAAAGATTAATATATATATTATTCCAAATAAAAATATTGACATAAAAAATAACTGATAATTGACTATTATCATTAATATCGATAATCCTAAAATAATTAGCATTTTTGTTAAAATTTGCAATAAGGCATAGATAATACCATCTGCTAATATACATGACTCATCTAAAATATTTTTTGATATGTACGCATGATCATTCTCAATAAAATATTTATATGGTTGATATAAATATTTACTTAATACAGTAGATGATATTCTGCTTTGGAAATCTGCTATAACATTTATTGTTAACCATAAAGTAAAAATGTTTAAAATATTACTTAGTACAAAAATAATAATAATTGTGATTCCAAAAAACATTCTAGTTTCATATAATGTTAATGCATAGGCATCAATGATGATAGATGTATACTTATTTTCTAACAAAGCGCCAGGATCAGTGATCAGAGTTATAAAAGGAATAATAGAAAAAACTCCCAACATCTCTAAAATACTCGTAGTGAGGCCTAATATAAATACACCTAATATTTTATATTTTTCGCTCTGATTAAGTATATTTAATACTTTGTTTATAAAACTAATCTTCATGGCATTAATTTAAAATACGACTTATATGATTTTTTATAATATTATGAGGAGGATTTTTCGGGTTATTATTAATTATATTATTTTTTATTTCAGCTATAGATTTTTGATATAAAGCATTATCCATATTTAATAATATTGATATAGATTTACTAAATGATCCATAGTCATTATAAATATGTATAATCTCATTAGGATAATCAAAGAAATCAGTTTCGGTTTGAAAATGTATAGCCATGCTTTTACAATTAAGTGCCAAAGCTTCAATGAGCATTGTTGACATAAAAGAGACAGCTAAATTACATTCTTGCAGAAGTTGATAGCTTGATAATGGATTTATTATCTCAGAAAATTCTATATCATTTCCAAATAATCCCCTAAAATATTCCTTCTCATGGTTTGTGCCTGGACTTAAGGCTATTATTAATTTTATGTTATTTTCCTCATAATATTTCTTAATCAATAAATCTATTTTTCTATTTTCAAGTGCAATCTTTCTAATATTTTGATCTTCGATTAAGTCAGGATCTCTTCTACCATCAGATGATATTAAACAGATATCATATTTTTTTATATTAATATCCGGTTCATTCCCTATCAATCCAACTCTTAAAGATCCAATAGGGTGTGCCTCATTACACGAACAGCCGAGTTGTTTGTGTTTTTCAATATCATACTCTCCATAACAATAAAAGATATCATGACGATATTTTTTATATCTCTCATTTCCTAATACTTGCCTAATACCATTTTGAACTGCAATAAATTTTGAATTTTTATAATTTCTACACAGCCAATGATAAATACTATTATTATCAATATATGTAAGTACAATTATGGGCTTAATAAATTGAAGCATCGTCATATAATAAAGATGATATATTGTAGAAATTTTTTTATCTTTGTGATATCTGAATGTAAGGATATTTTTAAAGAACTTATATATAAAAAATGGATTTAGATAAAGAACCGTAAATGGGGTTTCGATTATTTTATAAGAAATATTTTTATCTAAGACATATTGGACTATCTCATCACTACATTCTTTATCTATGATAGCGACTTCACATCTTTCAGGAAGTAGTAAGGATAATTTTAAAATAATTTTATACTTTTCTAAAAATAAATGACTTTATAATAAGATACATAAAGGCCAAGAAAAATCCAAAAATAGTACCCAAAAATACAATTTGCTTTCTCTTAGGGGCTGTTCTTACAGAGGGTGCAACGGCATATTGATCAATTGCCGCGGGTTTTATATCATTTTCATCGACTGTTATTTTATCTAAAGCATCAATTCGTGCTTCTAAATCACGTAACCCTATCACAAAAGGGGCCTCTATTTTTCTATCTTTAAGCGAATTGATTTCAGCTGATAATGCTTTCGTACCATATAAGTACAACTTGCTTTGATTTTTTATTTCATTCTGATTAACATTAATAGTAGTAGAATTATCCGATAAAACTTGCCTTTCTGTTATTCCAAGTCTATCGGCAATTTCTAGTGCCTCCTCTAACCTATATATTTTATCTTTAGTGATTTTTTTTGCTAAAGCTGTTTTTGATATTAAATCAGCTTGATAGGATTTTTTCCTATTAGAAATAATCGTATTTACAGTATCTGCTAATTCTTTTGAAGTTACAATCATAACCATATCAATATAATCATTTAATATTTTTGCCGCAACATTTGGATCTGTGCTTTCATATGATATTGTGAGAAAGTTTTCCTCACGAGTTTTCCGTTGACTTATTTTTGCCTCAAGTTTTAAACCAATAGAATGATGAAAATTATCTTCAAAAGATTGTTCTAAATCTGTACTTGTAAAATTCTTATGTATTTTATTACCAAAAAAATATTCTCTCTGATATTTTCTAGATTGTATGTTTCTTATAAAAACAGGATAAACTTCTCTAACTGAAAAAGAATAATTAGATGATACAACCTCTTGTGCTGCAATATTCAATGCTTGAACATGTCTATCCTCTGGTGGTAATAAATAAGCTTTAGCAGTCCAAGTTTTAGTAGCATTTAAAGCATAAAAAATTGCAACAAAGATATTAGCGATAATTATTGTAATCAGCATATTTTTATTGTCTTTTATGAGTTGCCAAATATCTATATTCATATGAGAGTTATATTATATTAAAAACCATTGCCAAACAAATATTTATCTATTATTTGCTATAATGACCATCCACCATCAACTATAATATTCTGTCCAGTCATATATTTACTGAGAGAGCTAGATAAAAATAATATACATCCTGTGATGTCCTCTTCTGTCGCCATTCTTTTCAGTGGTGTTTTTTTAATATATTTTGATACAA
>MDSZ01117941.1_pt1 | contig 17497 bp, 21 predicted proteins | sample 811201 | NCBI WGS metagenome assembly MDSZ01 (sample SAMN05326647, study PRJNA326480) | marine metagenome | isolation source: seawater | place: Indian Ocean: North | collected 2010
CATCGTGACTCGTGGATTGTTTTCCACTGCCTCTGCGATAAGGCTTTTAAGATTGTCTAGTGATAATTTCATTTGATTACCTTCCTTTTAGTTTGCTTGCCCTCTGGGAAGAGCCTTTCAAGTTCTTGCTCGTATTCGCTCCACATCTGTTTAACCAACCTTGCAAGTTCAACAGGGTCAGTAATGTCTTCATGCTCACCTACGCCTGCCTCGACGCCATTCTCGCCTCGCCAGATAACAACCGACCACGGCTTAAGGTCGTCTGGCTCACCACCATAATTAATAAGAAGAGCTTCGCCCTCATCTTCTATAGTCGTATCTTCCGGTAGCTCGCCAACATTTTTAAAAAATTCGTCAGCAAATACTTCGATGGCAGCTTCTGCTTCTCTAATGTAGCCTCGCCAGCTTTCCATCAACTTCTTCATTTGCCCATTCTCCTGTCCATTTTCGCTTGCTCTAGTGTACGCATTGCGCTTTGCCAGTCATGCCATTTAATAATAGATGGGAAAGGGTGGTTGGTTGCAACCGCTTCGATAGCTGTCTTTTTCCACTCATCATGAGTAAACTTTAGACTATTCAAAACAATTTTCATGTCTTCTTCCTTTCCAGTTCTGGTTGCTGCCTCTTGTAAAAGCTTTGTTGAGTGCCAATAGTGCTCTTCAGCCCTACCCAGCATTTTCAAGCAGCCTTGCTCGGCTTCTCTGACTAATATAATTAGTTTGCCACTAATAAATAGTCTCTCAAACCCTCCTCGGACAATCCAACCAAGAATAAAAAATAAAAGACCTTGCACAATCTGATTTTCGAACATACTTGTCCTCATAAAAAGAAAGCAGGACGTAATCCTGCTCTCTTAGTTTACCAAAAAACCTTTGGGGGGAACTACTTGCGGCGTTTGGATTCACGAACCAGACGACGGGCAACACGACGGGCAACCTCATTAACCAGCTTGGACTTGCTGTCCTTGGTCAACTCGATACCAGCAGCCTTGAGGGCTTCCTCAAGGTCTTTCTCTTCGTCTTCCTTCTCGTCTTCCTTGGCTTCCTCAAGGTCTTCGTCTTCCTTCTTGTCGTCTTCACGCTTGTACTTGCCACCTTCCATCATTTCTTCTTCGGGGGCAGCTTCTGCGTCAGCAACAGGTTCCTCACCCATTTCCACTTCAGGTTCAGGTGCGGCTTCCTCGCCAGCGGCTTCGCCACCATCAGGGACACGCTCAAGGGGAACTCCAGTCTCTTGCTCAATTCCAGCAAGCACGGCATCGACGATAGCCTCGACCTTATCTTGTGGGATTTCTCCACCAGCGGCAGGCTCTTCCATTGGAGGCTCTTCCATTGCGGGCTCTTCACCGGGAACCTCTTCGCCAGCCATTGGGTCTTCGACCGGAGCCTCTTCTTCCTCTTCTTCGTTAAATCGGGAATAGCTCCTACCGATAAATGTCTCGCCTAGTGCCGGGATTCCAGCAATCTTCATCATCCTGCGGATTTGGGATTCTTCCAGTAGTTTCTTTTTGTCGCTCATTTGTTAGTTCTCCTAAATTGTTTTGGGCTTGCCGTGAAAGCACTCTACGACCATTCACCTAATAAATAGTCTAGTAATTTTAAAACGGCTCTAAATGATGGAGCTATTTGCCCCTTCAGCTATCAAATCCATGCTTTATGAATTTCTTCTTCATTCTGCCAAGGATTTTCTCTTCGATTTGCGAAACTCGGACATGACTGATGCCTTCTCGTGCCGCAACCTCTCGCAAAGTCATGGGACCGTTATTATAAATAGCTACAAATGTACAATTTAAGTCGTCTTCGTAATTAATCCAATAACGGCAGTCATTATTTTCTGTTGGACATGAAACGCCAAGCTTCATGCAAGTCTTGCTACATTCTCTCATAGGTCTGGGTGCTCCTTTTGTATAATATCAAATATATCAGAAATTTCGTCTTTGTCAAGCCCAAAATTCTTTTTTATTTCTTCGCTTGCTTGGCGTTCGGCTGCAATGACCCCACGCTGGTGTTTGCTTTGCACGCCTTGGTTGTCTTTGTACTCTTCTACATACTCCACAATGTTAGGGTCTTCCTCAAGAAAGCCAGTGACCATCGCACGGAAAAACTCTGTTTGAGTCAACCCCTCATACTGTAGCTTTACTTTTAATTGTGCATGACGACCGTCTGTGTCGTAAAACATTATTTTTTTCTTGTCTTTTCCAATTGCCATTACCGTCGGTCCTCGATGTGTGCTCGGGACTCTGTTTGCCCCGCACCAGTTTGACGCAAGAACAGTGCCTTTGACTGAAGCTCGGTAACTGTGCGAGCCCCGGAGTAAGATAGTCCACTTCGGATACCACCCTCTAGCTCCTCAAGAATGCGTCCGACCGGACCAGCAAAAGGAACTGTTGTAGCCACACCCTCGATAGATGAAACTCGACCACGCCAATCCTTTTGGGCGTCTGTGCTAGCCATGCCACGGTAAGCTTTCCGCACAAAGTCGCCATCATGGATAACATCGCCCGGTGTTTCTACTGTACCAGACAGAAGTGAACCAATCATGATTACGTCTGCGCCAGCAGCGAGTGCCTTCACCATGTCGCCTGAGTTTTTAATACCACCGTCAGCAACAATGCGATAATCACCTGCATACTGTGAGTGAGCGCAGTCCATAATGGTGTGAAGACCCGGAACGCCATGTCCTGTCTGAATGCGGGTTGTACAAATGCTACCGCCACCGATGTTGCATCGAATAGAGTCTGCGCCCCACTCAACCATCATATCAAACCCTTCACGAGTAGCTACGTTACCTGCCATAAGATGAATATCTGGAAATTTTTGCCGCAAAATTTTTAACGCATCTCGCATTAACAAATGTTGCCCATGTGCCACATCTAAACAAATAATATTTGCCCCGGACTCGGCAAGCAACTCTGACCTCTCCTCAAAGTCTCCCGTTACGCCCACGGCTGCACCAATATTTGTAGCGCCCCCGCTTCGTGCCTTGGCAACCAGAGCCGCCTGCTGCTGAGGGGTATTATAACGATGGATGACCCCCAGCATCCCATTACTATCCATTTCCATCGCCATCCTGTACTCTGTGATGGTATCCATGGGACTGGAGATAATTGGCACGGTAAGTCGCACACCTCTACCCATGTCTGTCGTCAAATCAACCTCTGACCTAGACCTGATATCACTGTACTGGGGCACCAACAGCACATCATCATAAGTTAGTGCCTCTTGAATTCTATTGTGCATCATTGTTGTCTCGTTGCTCCTTTTCGAACTTTTCAATCACTGCTCTTGCTGTGTCCCAGCAGGTAGGACAATATAACCTCACCTTCTTCTCTTGCTCTCGGACCACGACCGACCAAGTTTGAACCATTTCTCGATTCTTTTTATCGAATGCAGTCAAGCAGGATGAACACTCGTCAGGCAAACGATTAAACATGTTCATCTTTTGTTTTAATTCTTTCTTTGCCGCCTTTTTCTTTCGGCGACTTATACTTCTACTGGTTGTCATCGGTTGAACCCAAAGCTCCTTCACCACGGTCACTAATAGTAATCGGGTACCAATCATATAACTCGCCTGAAGTCTCTACTGCTCGGAAGTGAACAACAGGTACAAGGACAAGCTGTGCAATTTTTTCGCCCGGAGCAACAAACTGTGGTTCCGAGCCGACGTTGTTGAGATTAATAAACACCTCTCCGTCATATCCAGAATCAATGACGCAGGCACCGACCAACAAAGAACGCTTGGCTGCAACGCTGGAGCGGTTCTTCACCTCCAGCATATAACCATGTGGCACACCGAACTTAAGCCCGGTCTGCAACACAGCGCCTTCGCCGGGACCGATGCGCTGAACAGATGTTGTGGGGTCGGCTGGTGAAAAATAAACATCTAGCCCAGCGTCGGATGGATTGGCTCTTTCTGGTGGTCGCACATTCGGGCGCAACCTTTTATATTCTAACATCATTCTTCTTCACCCTCGTCCTTTGCTGCGGCTTGCGCTGCTCTTGCTTGGTCTGCTGCTTGTTGAAAAGCATCAGCCATGTTGCCCATCATCTCAGCTAGCTGTTCCTTTGATGGTAGGAATGCCTGATAAGCTTCTAGCATCTTTTTGAATGCCTCTTGTTGCTGGTCGTTGGCACCCTTTGCCTTCGCCCTTTGCTCAGCTTGCTCTCGCTGACTGTTTAATTGAGACTCTAATTCCTTGAGCTTCTTTTGAAACTCCTCAAAATTAATAACATTGTCTTTCTCTGCCATTTTATTCTCCTTTATTATTTCGACAGCAGCCTAAAGTTGTGCCGGATGCTTCGAGTGCTGAAGCCCCACTGCTCACTATAGTCTAACTTAGCCATGTATGGTTTGTTAAGATGAATTATGTCTACACCGTTTTTAATACCCCAACACTTGATGGAGGTAAGCGTACTGGTAGAATCAATTACCTTGACAATCCAGTAGTCTGCTCCGTTCTTTGTCTTCTTCGGAATAACCTCACGAGGAATAAACCATGCAAGCTTAAGCTCGGGGTCAAACTCACCAAGCGGTGGAATCATGTGCTCTTCCAACTGCTCGCTCACAGAATCAGAAAGAATTAAATGGATAGGAAAGGTTCCAGTCAGGTCAACCTGATATTCAATCTTCTCTTCGGGAGTGAAGTCTCCCTCTGGCTTATATGTCTCGATGTTCTCGTGGAACTTCTTCTTGGTCTTAGCACGGTCAACCGCAACAGCGGACCAGAAGTGCTTCAGTCCAGTGAAGCGGTCATCCACCAAGCTGTTCAGTGCTTGACAACGCACCAATACATCTAGAGCCTTCTTGTTTAATTTAGAATAAACAATGTTCTCGTTAAACAAGAAGTCTTCGATGTTCTCGAACGGGCGGTTGTTTAGAATCTGGTCGATTGCCGCATCACCCAAACCCTTCACAGAAGAGAACGGCTGGACAAGCTTGGTATTATCTGAAATCTGCCAATCTCGGTCAGAAAGATTAATATCAATTGGAGCAATCTCGAAGCCCATCTTCTTGACTGCGTTGATAGCACGCTCTTTTCGTGACTCTGGCTCTTTGTCCAAGAAAGCAGCAACCCACTCCACCGGATAGTAGTGCAGCAGCCAAGCACACTGATAAGAAAGAATACTGTATGACACAGCGTGTGACTTATTGAATCCGTAACCAGAGAAGAACTCGAAGGTAGCCCACAACTTATCAGCCTGCTGAACAGTCATGCCCTTTTCGACGCAACCGTCGGCGAACTTTTTATAAATCCGCATCTTCTCCTTAGCACCCTTGCCAGTGCCCTTCTTGGTCAAGACCTTGCGAAGCAAGTTGCCCTCATCAAGCGTCACATTCTTACCAAGCTCATGAGCCAACATAGCAATCTGCTCTTGGAAAATCAAGAAGCCATAAGTCTCCTCGGTAATCTCACGAACCTTATCGTTCAGGTACTTCACATCCTGCGGGTTTTCTTTCGCCGCAACATAGTGTCGGTCAACCTTTGCCGACAAAGGACCGGGACGAAAGATAGAAGTGATAGCAGCGATATCAATGATGCTGCGAGGCTTTGCGCTCTGGCAGAAGTTCTGTGCGCCAGACTCGGTAAACTGGAAGATACCAGCCCACTTGCCCTTGTGAAAAATGTTTTCATATACAGCTTGGTCATCAAAATTAATAACGTCTGGGTGTAGGTGAGCATTATAATATTCTCGGACCTGCTCAAAGGTTGGCTCATCAATGTTGTGGTGCCTACGGAGAACATTCCTAATGGCACTCTCCATCATACGCAAAGAGGCAAGCCCCAAGATATCAAACTTAATAAAGCCAAGCGGCTCCAAGTGACGGACGTTCTGACCTTCAGACCAAGGAGCCTGCTGGACTCCCCCGCTTACAATAAGCGGCATATGCTTGTCCAAGTCTTCAGCGATGACGACACCACCAGCGTGACGAGAGCACGAGCGCACTTGCCCATACAAAGCCTCAACGTGTGTCTTGACGTGTGGATACTTGCGGAGGAAACCCTTCAGGGAGTCCGAAAACTCCATGACCTCTTCAAAGGTTGGAGCATATACACCTGCGGTGATGCCATGCTTGCGCTTAGCCTTCGGTGTTGCCTCGTGCAGCATCCGACCAGTAACCGTGTTAACCTCAACAAAGGGAATATCATAGAATTTTGAAATGTCCTTGATAAGCGAGCGAAGCTGAAGTGTGTTCCAGTTAGAGATGGGAACAACAGTATTCTGACCCCACTGGGCTGCAAGCTCCTCTTTCAACTCCATCGGCTCAGCTACATCGTAGTCGATATCAGGATAGTCTTTTGCATCAGAACGCAAGAAGCGGCTGAACAGAAGACCATACTTGATGGGGTCAACCTGAGTGATGCCCAGCGCATAAGCAACAAGGGCACCGGCAGCGGAACCTCGACCGGGACCAACCAGTTGAGACTCAACGGCACGGTCAGCAATAGCTTTCATTGTCAAGAAGTATTTACTAAAGCCACGGTCGTCAATGACCTGCAACTCATGCTTGAGGCGATTAGTATACTCCTCGTTTTTGTCCAACCCAAGTGTTCGCAACCCATCAAGTGAAGCAGCAACGAGTGCTTGAGTAGCCGTCAAGCCAGCAGGCACAACAAAATCAGGCAGTCGAACCTCGCTATCAGGCAAGAAGTTCTCAACACGCTGATGGGCAATCTCATGCGTTCGAGTAATAGAAGCAAGCACAAGGTCGTCGTCATACTCAACACCAAGCTGTTGTGAATAAGCCTTATAGGCTTCCCACATCTCATCGCCGTTCTTTGGATAAAGCTCGTAACCAATATCTTCTGTACTCTCTGGCAACTCCTGAGACATATACTCGGGAAGGCGACCCTTGCCCAACCAACCAAGTCGCTTGTAAAGCTCACGGTCCTTCCAAGCAGTCTGGTTTGGGTAGTGGCTATCCGCAGTAGAGATTAGCTCGATACCAAACTCTTCGTGCATCTTAATAATATATTTGTTTAGCTCGTGCTGCTCTGGGGTAGAACTCCACTGAAGCTCTCCGTACCAGCGGTCACCAAAGATATCCACCATGTTGCGGGTTGTCTCCCGCATCGCATCAAGGATAGCTTCTTCTCCAGCATCACGGTTGCGCCACATATCCCCAGCGTATACACCACCGAGACAAGCGGAGGCAGCAATCACGCCCTCACTGTGTTCACGAAGAGACTCATAGTCCACACGAGGGAAACGATAGAAGTTGTCGCCTTGAAAAGACTTAGACACAAGCTGAAAAATATTATTTAAGCCTGTCTGGTTCTGTGCAATCAGAATGAGGTGTGACCGTCTGTTCAGCTTACCCTTGTCTGCACGATTCTCGTCTTCGACAACGGTGCCAGATGCACCAGCTTTCTTTGCAGCCTTCTTATTTTGCCGTGCTTCTTCGTACTGCTCCTTCCACTCAGAGATAGACGGGTGGAAGTAAGCTTCGACACCAAAGATGGGCTTGAAGTCCTTGCCCTCTTCCTGCATTTTCTTGGCGTGCAGAACTTGATAAGCCAAGCCGTTACAGTTTCCATGGTCAGTTAGAGCGAGCGCATCCATGCCATTCTCATAGGCAAACTGCATGTGCTCTTGGGGGTAGCCGAGGGCATCAAAAGGCGAGCCCGCAACTGAATGAGCGTGAAGTCCCACAAAGGGGATTTTTGATTGAGTCCTATCCATATTTACTTTCCTGTGTATCGGCGTTGAAGTGCTTCGGTTGCCAGAGCGAGTTCTCCGACAAGCTCAACAACCTCTTGAATTTCATCTTCGGGTTCGGGGGTGGCGACAGCCTCATAAAAGTCCTCAACAAAGAACCTTTGTTCCGGCGTCAGGTCATAAAAGTAAGCAGGCAATCCTGCGCCGTCCTTTACATGCCTCGGCAAGTCATTGTATACGCTCTCAGTTGTCATCGCCATTGTCTCTCCCTATCTTGTTCCAAGTTTTGCTTTTCATGAATGATGGTCTTTCTAAGCTGAAGTCACTAGCCACGAAAGACCTATAGTTGTCCCAACTGTCGATGGAATGATACCACGGTACCTCAACACCATCTGACTTATCTAATATAACACATGAGAATATTTTGTCAAGGGAAAAATGTCTCGCTGAGTATCTTTTTTCTAGAGGCAGCGAGTTGCCCTCTCTGTCCCACGCAGTGGTTGCTTCAGTTCTAATTATTCTTCTACAATTTTTAAAGTCTTCTCCGTCGAACGTGAATGCCAGATAATCACCAGCTTTAATATTTTTATTTTTGTGCGTCAAGAAGAAAGGCTTGGGCGAAGAGATTGCTTGGCGAGATGCCCTGATAGCGTCCAGCGGATAAATGCCATATGGAAAGGACGTGAAGTATTTGTCTGGTACGACCCACTTGCTAAGTCGCCTGCTGATGTGATAGGCAGACAGAGCACCATACAACACCGACCACCCCAAGCAGTCTCTGCGGTCACGGTCTTTCGGGTGGACGGGCACATAGTAAATCGGAATCTTTTTTATTTCTTTATCGCCGAGCGGTCCTCGTCCCATAGAAACTGGGTCGTATATCCATTCGCCCACACGGTGGCGAATCAGCGGCTGCATGTCTGCATGACAAACAACCCAGATTGTCTCACAGCCAGCAGTGGCACACTCCAACACCGCATGTTCCACAGCTAAATAATCAGCAGCGATGGGCATCAAGGAGTCATGCCACGGCAAATTAAAATCCAGCGGCTGTCCTGCCACGGGAACAATGCCAGCTAAGTGAAAGGCATTACTATTTTGCGGTCCCTTTTCAATCACAACACCTGCTCCGCTAGCCTATTGAGATACGGACACTCGCTGCTGTTAAGGAAAGGAACCTCTCCTCGTACAAACTCAACGTGTGGCACATCTTCATATGTGTTTTTGCTTAGCGGAAATATTTGCCTGTGAGATGATTCTAATTTAATTGAAAGGTGGCGACCTGCACCATTGCCCGTGCCTTTGATTCCTGCCGACTGCATTTCCTCCATCAACTTCAGGCGCATGATTGCCTCAGAGTGCTCAAAGCTAGAAAGTTGTTGTTTGTTCAGCCGACTAATAACACAGGCATCTTTTTTATTATGATTGCCATCAATTCTTTTAGACAAATAGAATCGTGCGTCTACAAGGTCGCCACAAATAGCATCATGTGGGTGAATCATACCTGAGCGTACATTAATCCAGTCCAAGACTTCAAACTCATCGCTGGTTGAAGTGGGAACGGGAAGCCCGTCGAGCCCATCGCTGTCCACCACATACAGCTTCTCAAAAATTATTTTATACAATCTCGAATTAGTGGTTGTGATGCCAAGCATATTATCTGTGAGACGTGCTGAAGAAACCTTTGTAGACAAGGGTAGCAAGCCTGCTGTGCCAAGCAAAAAATGTAAGGCAAACCACCGCTGCCTGTCCACCCCAGAGTTCTTAAACTGGTGGGGCGGGACAGGCACCGAATAAACCAAGGGGTGTCCTTTCTGGAATGCATATGATAACGCATCTAAGCTACCGCCGTAGACAAGCGAGCTTTCTTCTATGGACATTTATCCCTCTTTTTTAATTTTAGCGGCTGCTCTTCTAATCTTCTGGGCTTCCCACATCACTCGGCTAGCATACCTCACGCCGACTGGATGGGGGTTGTCGCCCTTGCAGCGATAGCCCTTATTATATCCGCACAATGCCGTTTTGTAGTTGCCACGAGCGTAGCTCTTAAGCCAAAAAGAAAACGTCCTTGCGCCCATAATAATAGAAGTCGTTGGGTCAAAGAGTTGTTCGCAAGTTAGCTTGGGCACCCCAGTCTTCTTGCTACCAGTATAGCGGGGCAAGATTTGCGTTAGACCACAAGCGTTGGATGAGCTTCGGGCAGTCGCCAGCCATCTGCTTTCAACGTGGATAAGACCAAGCATAACATACGGGTCTACATCGTTAGCCTCAGCAGCCTGAACAACTGTTTCCATGTGTTGGCAAGCTACCTCCGCACGGGGGGAGCCCACCAACATTACCGCAGCACATAAAATCTCTGCCAATGCCATCAGTCATCCCTCCGTCCTTCGGGAACATACACGCCCATAATATAATTCTCTTGAACAAGAACGTGTGCCTCTTCGCCGACCAGAACTGTCTTCATCATATTGCCGGGAAACACAACATAGTGCCCGACACTATCCTCAGAAAACTGCTGGCAATCTTCAGAGATAAGCAAGACCTCTGCTGTTTCAAACTCTTTTACTGGCACATAACCATCGGGGAGGAGCACCCCCGACGCATCAGCGTCGGGAGCACCCTTTCCAAATGATACTGGCTGTACCAGCAAGTGTCTATTTGCAGGTAAGAACATGCAGCCCCCTATTTAATAGTCTTTCCGACTGTCGCATAGAAGTCCATCAACTGCTCAAGGTCAGTGTTATCCTTGATGAGACGCAGAGCCTTGACAGCCATGCTAATCTCTTCACGAGACAACCAACCGTTCTCAACGTAGTTAGCCTTGAGGGCACGCTTTTGCTCCTTGAAAGGCTCCATCGCCTCCTCGATAGCAGTGAGCGATTTCACATAGTTGAGAATCTTCTCTTCCTTCTCGTCCTCTACACCGTTGTTGTTTGCATCAACCATTACCATTCTCCTTTGTTTGATGGTTCATTTTATATTACTAATATACCCGATATTGTAACTGTTGTCAAGTACTTTTTTTATTTTTTTTAACCACACTTCGCATATCCGCAGGTGGAGCAAGTAACGCAGCCATCCTGATAGATTAAAGTCTCTGCGCCACACTCCTCACACACCTTGTCACTAGGAGTCTCGCCGTCCTCAATATAATTTTTAAGGATTCTGGCAATGCACCTTGCAAAACTGAACATGTCGCTAGCCTTGTCCTTCTGTAGTTGCTCAACCATAAACCGAGGCTTGGCACCGTGGCGCAAGCCAAGGGAAATCATGCGAGTGAAGGATGCATTGCTGGGGTTGTCGAACACCTTGACCACATCTTTGATGGTGATGGTGTCTCCGTTGTATCCAAACGACAGGTCGTAACGATTGTTGCGAGTCTTATAACTGTGTTTGGTTAGACGACCCTTATCATACTTCTTTGGAATCTCAATTAGGCTTGCCTCACCAGCTAAGACCTCATAAGGCTTGTCATCATAAAGCCCAACCAAAACAACCCACTTCTCGCCCTGAATTGTGGTGTGGTGAATATCACACTCCACGACCTCGGGACGTTTTGGCGCTCTGTTCTGGGGGAACAACTCTTGCTCGTTCTCCTCTGACTTTGTAACGAGAACACCTGAGCGGCTACCATCGACATAAACCGTGATGCCCTTAAGTCCTCGACGCCAACCCTCTGTGTACAGTTCACCCACAACCTCGGGGTCTGTGCCCTTTGGAAGATTAATTGTAGAACTAATCGCATGGTCAATATTATTTTGAATTGTCTGTTGAATTTCAACACGACGAAGCCAATCAATCTGGTCCGACTCTACGAAAAAAGCTGGAAGCTCTTGGTCTGGATTGGTGTCTCTCCATTCTTGGGCGTTATGATGGAACACCTCAAATTCCTTCCAACGGTCGCCCAAGTCATCAACAAAGTCTGCCTCGACCTCGACCTCATCATGGCTCATCTTGCGACGACGAATGTACGAGTTTCTAAACACCGGCTCAAGCCCTGAACTGGTCTGGGACATGATAGAAACTGAGCCAGTTGGAGCGTTCGTAAGAATAGAGATGTTGCGGCGTCCATATTCTGCCATAGATTTTTGCAAACCTTCAGGCAATCGGCTAATGAAGCCATTATTTTTTTCTTTAGCCCAGTCGAACACCGGAAAAGAGCCACGCTCTGTTGCTAAGTGCATACTTTCTTGGTATGCCACATCACGCAAAGTTTTATAAATGGCATTGATGACTGGCAGCGCCTCATCAGAGTCATATGCCAGACCGAGCCGTGCCAAGGCATCAGCCAAGCCGTGGGTTCCTAAGCCAGTGCGGCGACCGTTCCTACAAGCGTCCAAAAGCTTTGTCCATAGCTCACGTTCGTCATCAGTATCAGCCGCAGCTACAATGTTGGTCAGCTTTTCTGTCTCTAGTTCCACCAAGTCATCGGACATACGCATGGCAGCAGAAATAGTTGTCGTAAACCTTTCGAAGTCGAAACTGGCTGAGTCAGTGAACGAGTTATCCACAAAGTTTTTTAGATTAATAGAAATCAGGCGACAAGAATCATATGCCGACAAGGGGATTTCTGCACAGGGGTTTGTACAGATGGTGCCGAAACCCTCTTCTTTATATTCTTCTGCTGGTAAGTTGTTGCAGATGTTATCCCACATCAAGATGCCGGGTTCTGCTGTCTCAGTAGCAGATGTTACAATTTTGTCCCAAAGGCTCTTAGCATCGACCGTTGTCGTAAACTTTGGTGAGTCACTATCAACAGGAAACTGCAAAGTGTATTCTTCGCCCGCTTCAACTGCCCTCATAAAATCATCGCTAATCTTAACTGATACGTTAGCGCCAGTGACCTTGGTTAAATCATGCTTCATCGTCACGAAGTGCTCAATGTCTGGGTGTCGCACATCCATCGTAATCATTAGAGCGCCACGGCGTCCATTCTGACCAATCATGCGGCAAACATAAGAATAAAAATCTGCAAACGACCATGCGCCTGTCGTTGTTCCGGCAGAATTATTTACTGGGGTGCCATCCGGTCGAAGACCAGAAATATCAAGACCGACGCCGCAACGACGCTTGAACAAGTTAGCCAAATCTCGACCGGCGTTAATGATTGAAGAGATGTTGTCTGAAGGTGACTCAACCACCACGCAGTTTGATAACGATACATTAACATAATTATTACCCACCCCCATCATTGGTGAGCCTTGGGGTACAATATATTTAAAATTGTCGAGGAGAGAATAAATCTTCTCTTCTGTTAGAGCCCGTGGACCACCATAGTTTTTCTCAATTCGTGCAAACTCTTTTGCGAGCCTGCGGTGCATATCTGCTGGGTTCTTCTCTACGAAGCTCCCCTCGTTGTCACGAAGACAATATTTTGTCATGAAGACGTTTGTTGCTAGCTCGTCTCCACCGAAATACTCTAAAGTTGATTCTCTCACTTCATCACTTGTATACATTCTTTTCCCCTTTATTTATTCTTTGAACTCTGCCTGTATTTCTTGTATTTCTCTCGGAGACTTTCTGCTTGCTGCTTGACAGTGTTTGCTGCTGCTACGCTGGGCGTCGTTCCTGCCTGAGATAATACTTTGATTTTCACGTTGCGGGTGTCCATGTAGATTGGGTAAACCAAGCCGTCTGGACCGTTGCGATTTTTTGCAATAAAGATTCTTCCTTCATTGTTAACCTTGTCTTCTACCGTTCGGGACACAGAGAAGATGAAGTCTGCCACAAAGCACTTGTTGAAAGCCTCCGAGATAGATTCCATAGTAATTACTTCTGCATTCAATCCTGAGCGGTTGGTTTGTGAGGCTGTCCAAATAGGACACTCAAAAATTTGAGCCAGCCCACGCAACTCTTCATAAATAGATTCCAACTCGTTTCTTTTCTCACGCTGTTTGTCTACCGGACGCAACAAATCTGCATAATCGACAATAATCATTCCTACGTCGATTCCTCTGCGTCGAAGCTTTTCCAAGTGTGTTCGAAGGGTTCGAGTGGATGCAGATTTAGTGGGGTATTCCTTTACAATTAGCTTTCCCTCAACCTCTTGCAGCGCATCATAAATTTTTTCTTTGTTCATGATTGTGCTGTCGAGGTTCACACCAGTGATACAGCTATCATAGCGGGTAGCAACGACAGTATCAGCCAACTCTAGGGTATAATGCACAACAGTTTTACCCTCAAGCACCGCTTGAGCACCAAGATGCACCAGTGCCATCGACTTGCCCGCACCAGTTGGGGCAATGCAGACGCCAAGCTCTCCGTTACCCAAGCCACCACGACACAAAAGGTCAATCTGATTCCACCCTGTGGTCACAGGGTTTCGGGCTCGAATCTCAAACCGCTTCTCGAAGTCTAAAATATAATCATAGCCATAGTCATTGTCTGCGCCGAGCATGAGAGCTTCGTTGATGGTCTTGCTAATCTCATCATAGCTGGAGGTTTTAATTAAGCCCACGCACTTGACCATTGCGCCCTTCAGCTTTTGTTTGCGACAAAAATCAAGGGCAACCTCTTTAATGTGTGGTGCCCCGTCTACATCGCCTGTGGTGGAGTATACTTTCGCATAGAAATCCCGCACCTGCTTTTTAATAATGTCGTTCTCACCCTCTAGCTCAGCACGAATAAGAGTAGCCATGGTGTCACGAGACGGGTGTGTCTCATATTTTTCACGATAAGTAAATACCTTCTCTACGAAGGTCCGAAGATATCGGAGTTCTAAAAAATTTAAATCTAAGACCTCGCTAATCTGGTCTGCGAATACCCTGTCGTCCAAAATCAGTTGTGCAAGCCCCTCTTGGAACTTAGAACCGTAATGGGAAAAGTCAGCCTGTTCTTCTGTCACTGCCATCCAATTATCCTTTGTTGTGCATAGTGGTAAGATAACACATTAATCAAGAATTGTCAACCGAAATTTTATTAAAAATCTGAAATATGTCATCCCAGTTTCCGTGACCAAATCCATCCTGAATCATCATCTTCCTGATTTCTGTTTTATTAAATTCGAACTCGCAATTATCTAGAGCATAGTTGATTTTATCTTTGCCCTGAGCCGAGATGATTGGAGAGTAGAGTTGCATCATTTTATAGTTTGTCTCTACTCTCTCTATGTTCTCAACAATATTCGTGTGAACCTTGAGGGGCTTCTCTACGGATTCGCACAGGTCGTATAGCTGGTCAAGAGTAACCTGCTCTTCCTCAGCCATAACAGGGAATCTCTTAGCAATCGTAGGAAGCCCTGCGCCGCCTACTCCCGGCAAGTTGTCCGACTTATCCCCAGCAACTGCCCGAGCAAGCGCAAAGTTGGCGGGGTGAATGCCATACTTTTCAATAATGGAGTTGCGGTTAAGAACTTGTTTCTGGATTGGTCGAAATACCACAGTCTCATCGTCGCACAACTGAAAGAAATCCTTGTCACTTGAAACAATAACCTTCTGCCAGCCCTTGTACCTTGTCTGGTTGACAACATAAGAAATAATGTCGTCAGCCTCAACCGAAGGCAACATCAACTGGATGATTGGCGTACAGTTAAGATATTCGAAGAGTCGAGTTTGCTGCCAAATCTTATTATCAAGTTCTTCGCTCTCAGTTAGATTGCGGATATCTCGGTTCAGGCGAATAGGCTTGCGCCCTGCTTTATAATCTTTAACAATCGTCTTGCGCTTTTGCGAGCCGCCCGGTCCATCCCAACAGATGACAATCTGGTCTGGTTTTGTCTCTCGTGCCAGCTTTTGAAGGATTTTTAAAAAGCCCTTCATGCCGCCAATAGGTTGCCCATTGGTCGATAGTGACGGGTCTACAATGTAAGCTCTGAAATACATATTCAGGGCATCAATAACCAACAACCTCTTCATCCATATCCTCCGAGATTTTATATGAGTCCCACTGATTGGGTCCAACTGTGTATACAACTCGTTTGACGCCCACGAACTTCATGACCTCGTGGCACATCGAGCAAGGCTTGCTCATTTTCCAATCGCCCTGCTTATTAATTCTAGCAACATAAAGGGTTGAGCCACGAGTGATTGATTTATCCAACCCAAGCACGCAGGCAGTTTCGGCATGATGTGTGGCTCTGCCGGGGTCAATGCGAAATCGCTGACCAAATGAAGTGTGGTTGTTGCTATTTGAAGAAATGTTTAAAACTGAGCCGCCTCGTATAAGAACAGCGCCATGACGGAACTGTTCGTATTCAGATTGTTCTGCTGCTCGTGCCGCCATCTTGAGGCACCTAACTTCTTTACACACTTCTAAGCCCATGTTTTGCTATGGAGAGAAAAGCCTCCCCTTGATGTACACAATGTATCACAAGGGGAGGCTGGTGTCAAGGAAAAAAACACTATTTTTTAAGCGTTAGTTTCCTCACCTCCTTCTTGCGGGTCCACTTCGTAGTAGTCGCTTGCATTCCCCTCACGATTCTGGAAGCGAAGGATAATTTCATTGTCCATCAGTTCAAGTACTCGTGCTCGGAACTTCTCATTTTCAAGCTTACCAAGCCAATTTGCAGATTGAAACTTCTCCGAAGTCCCATCGGCATAATGGAGTGTGTACCACGCTCCGCTATTAGTTAAGTGTTCAGAACCCTTGACAGCCTCAAGCCAACTCTCTTCGTCCTGCACTCCGACAGCATCTCCCCAAAGGATTTTAAATGCACACTGCCGACCCTGCGTTCCGAATCGAGACTTCTCTAGTTTGACCTTCACCTCGGAGCCGATGCGATAGCCTCGGTCGTCTGTGATAAATGACGCTTTAGCTTTGCGCCCAGTCAACCAAATTCGCAAGCTATATGTATAGTGCATCGCCTTTCCACCCGGCGTAAAATAAGGGGTGGTCATGGCTTCTGCCACATTGCTTGTGATATTTGTTTTTAATTGATTGAGTACCAAAAGTGTTGCGCCAGCGTTAGCAATAGGCTGCACCAACTTTGCCATCCCCTTCGAGAGAATACGAGGCTTGACTGCCATGGAACTCAGGGGATTGAAATCGCCCTCAATGTCTGTAACGCTTGGAGTCAGAGCAAGACTGTCCCAAATAAATAAAATTTTATTTTCGGCGCTGGCGAGAAGGGACTCAATTGTTTCGAGAACAAATTCAACCGATTCTGCCTGCACATATAGTACACGCTCAACATCGCACCCAGCCTTTTCCAAGAAACTTGGGTCAATGGCAGACTCTGCGTCAAAATAAACAACATCAATCCCCATCTTCTGAGCATTGGATGCTGCTTGTGCTGCCAAAAAGGATTTACCAGTCGCTTCAAGACCTGCAATCTCACTAACCTTGCCGACTGGAATGCCAGCGAGGTGCCCTCTGCAAATAATACTATCAAGCCACCGTGAGCCCGTTGGAATCCACTCTTTGACTTGTGTTGGGTTATCGTCTGTGAGATTATAGGCAACCTCACGACCTGCGGCTTTGTTGACAAGCTTTCTCATGTCTGCGATGGAAAGCTTGCCAGCCTTATTATTATTTTTCTTTGTTCTCGCCATTCTGCTCTCCTTTTATTTTAATCGTTTAGACAAAGGGTTGGGTCGTAACCTTCGCAAACATCGTCGGGCAAGGATGTAAAACCAACGATGCAACGAAAGCGCATAATCTCTCTCTCACTCAGTAACTCCAAGCGAATGTCGCTGTTGTTGCCACCGCAAGCTTCCACCAACTCGTCAGCAGGGTTATCCCACACTTGACGGTGATAGCGGTCCCATTCAACGGGGTCACTCGCTAGTACCAAGGCGGCAGCGGAACATGCACGGTGTTCGCTACCAGCAGCATCCACCATATACACTGCATAGGCTTGAGCACATTCTGATGAAATTTCTGCTCGGGGTTCTGGCTCTTCG
>MDSZ01084686.1_pt1 | contig 17495 bp, 18 predicted proteins | sample 811201 | NCBI WGS metagenome assembly MDSZ01 (sample SAMN05326647, study PRJNA326480) | marine metagenome | isolation source: seawater | place: Indian Ocean: North | collected 2010
ACAAAAGAAAATTCTGCTATTTTAAAGAAAATGGAATTGTAGATATTGATTACAAAGATGTGAAACTTCTTCGCCGTTTTGTTAATGATCAAGGTAAAATTATGCCTAGAAGAATTACCGGAACAAGTGCCAAGATGCATAGAAAGTTAGTACGCGCTATTAAGCGTTCTAGATCAATTGCGCTTATGCCTTATGTTGAAAATAATTTAGAATAAAAGGGTTACTTATGAAAATTATATTAATATCTAATTATGAAGGGTTAGGAAAAGCTGGTGATCTAGTTGATGTGAAGCCTGGATTTGCTAGGAATAGGCTTCTCTCTAATGGGTTTGCATTAAGAGCCTCGAAGAAAAATATTGCCCTTGTTGAAGAGAAGAAAAAAGTGCTTGAAACCACTAAAATGAGGGAAGATGCTTCCTTGCAAAAGCTTTTAACACAACTGTCAAAAACTGAAATTACAATTGAAGCGCAAGTAGGTGAAGAGGAAAAAATTTTTGGTTCTATAACTTCAAATGACATACAAAAATCTTTAGAGGAAAAAGGTATGATCATTGATCGAAATACAATATTACTTGAATCTCCTATAAAATCTTTGGGGATTTTTCATGTCAAAATTCGATTATCAAAAGATTATGAATGTGATGTCAAAGTATATGTAATCAAAGCATAAATTTTTTGTAATTCATAATGTTTGCTGAAGTTGCCCTCCCAATTCGCAGTTTCCAAACATTTACATATTTTATTCCAGCTGAACATATTTCTGCAGTAGATGTAGGAACTCGTGTTTCTATTCCTTTTAGAAATAAAATTATTCAAGGGATAGTTGTAAACACAAAAAAAAATAATTCATACTCAGGTTCTATCAAAACAATTATTGAACCTATTGACAAAATTCAAGTTATTACTCCTCCATTATGGGAGTTGGTAAACTGGGTAAGCAAATATTATATGACACCAATTGGGAAGGTGGCAAATTCTGTAGTCCCAAAGTCGCTATCTAGCAATTATAAACCACAATTGGAACAATATGCAAAGGCTGAAAAAAAAGTTAATTTAGAAAAAATCAGTAAACTAAAAAAAACAGCGCCTAAACAGTATTTAATTTTTAAAATTATTAGTGAAACAAATCTAATCCACAAGGTTTCTTCTTTTAAAAATATAGTAAGTAGTCCATTACAAGTTTGTATTTCTTTAAAAGATAAGGGTTTAATAAAATTAATTAAAAAAACAAAACTTCCAGATTTTAATCAATCTATCTTTGAACCTGTCTTTAAGGATATTGTTTTTAATAAAGATCAACAACTAGTAATTGATAAAATAATTGTTGCTCTTAAGACAAATAACTTTAATTCGTTTTTACTTCACGGTGTGACGGGTAGTGGTAAAACAGAAATTTATATTAAAGCTGTGCAATATTGTTTAAATCAAAAAAGAAATGCTATTGTTTTGCTACCTGAAATATCTCTTACTCCTCAAATTGCCGGTCGCTTTCGAGCTGTTTTTGGAGATATAGTCGCGATTTGGCATTCAAAGTTAAAAGGGTCTCAACGTTCTTGGACTTGGGGGAAAATATGTACTGGAGATTTTAAAATCGTAATTGGAGCTCGCAGTGCAATTTTTTCTGCGATAAAAAATGTTGGCCTAATTATTGTTGATGAAGAGCAGGAGTCTTCATTTTATCAAGATGCAAAAGAACCAAGGTATCATGCTAGAGATGTGGCATTAATGAGAGGCTCATTTGAAAAAAGTACAGTTATTGTAGCAAGTGCCACTCCCAGCTTAGAAAGCTTTTATAATTTTCAACAAAAAAAAATAAAATATTTAAGTCTGCCTAAGCGTTTTGGTAATGCAAAATATCCAGAGGTACATATTGTTGATATGCTATCCAATCAAGAAGATACGGGTAAATTTGATCAGGTTATTTCAGGTTTATTACAAGACAAGATTGAAGAAAAGCTTAAAAAGAATGAGCAAATAATTTTAATTCAAAATCGTAGAGGTTTTTCTCCAACAGTAAAATGCAAGGATTGCGGTGCTCATGTTATGTGTAATCAATGTAAAATTGCACTCACATATCATAAAAATAAAAACAAATTAGTTTGTCATTTTTGTTCCCTATTTGTTAAGAATGATATGCTTGTTTGCCAAGAATGTAGAAGACCTAATTTAATTTATTCTGGTACAGGAACTCAAAAAGTTGAACAAATTATACAGGAGACTTTTCCGAATTCAAAAATATGTAGATTAGATATGGATACTTCTAAGTCTAATTTAGGACTTACTTCTATGTTGAAATCTTTTAGTAATCAGGAGTTTGATATTCTTATTGGTACTCAAATGGTGGCAAAGGGGTTAGATTTTCCAAATGCAACTTTAGTAGGAATAATTAATGCGGATTTAGGGCTTTATTTGCCAGATTTTAGAGCTGCAGAAAAAGTATTTCAATTAATTTATCAAGCTTCTGGTCGTTCAGGAAGAGGCATTAAAAAAGGAGAGGTTGTAATTCAAACATTTTCACCAAATAGTGCAGTTATTAAAAATGCAAAGAATCTGAATATAGAAAAGTTTTATGAGATTGAATTGCTTGCAAGGGAGGAATTAAATTATCCTCCGTACAGCTGGTTAGCTAAAGTTGAGTTTGTGGGTCCAAGCCGATCTAGGCTTTCTTCTTTGATAGAAAAATTTAAAAAGAATCTAAAAGGTATCTACACTGGTCTTGATATTTTAGGACCAGCACCTTGTTTTTTAGAAAAATTAAAAAACAACTACAGATTTCAGTTAGTTTTTAAATCTAAAAAGTCTTTTGACCCAAATGGAATTTTTCTTCACAAATTTATTAATTATAATTTTAAAAACTTTAATAATAAAAAATTGCTTGGTCGCAATAAAATTAATATTTATTTTGATCCGATGAGTCTTCTCTAAACATTTATTGCTCAAATGCGGAATTTTATTTTTATTTTGGTTGTCTTTTTTATTGTCAAATCAAATGTGTATGGGAATAGAAATGCATTTACTTCTCCTTCCTGTTTCAGTATGGGAGGAGCAGGGTCATTATTTTTATCTGCCAATACACAAATTAAAAATCCAGCTGTTTTTAATAAGTCTAGGAGTATCACAACTACTATTATAAAGTATCCAGCTTTGATTAGTAGTCAAAGTTTGAATCTAAATTTTCCATTAGATGATATTGTTTTTTCATCGTCTTTCAAACACATATCATATGGAGTTTTTAAAGGATATAATGAAAATGGAGAAGATATTGGCTCTTATAGATCAAATGAAACTTGGGTTGATGGATATTTGTCAAAGGCTATGAATTTGTATCCAATTTTTATTGGGTCCAGCGTAAGAATGAAATCAGCAAATTTTAGTGCATTAAATATTAAAACCTTTTCAACATCAATCGGTGCAATTGGGTATTTTAAAAATAAAAACAATGCAATTGGTTTTTTTGTTAACCAAGTTGGTTTAAAAATAGTTAATCAACAACTGTCATATAATAACCCAACCTATATTTTTGGAGGGTCAAAAAAGCTTAATTATTTACCAGCTATAATTTATTTAGATTTTTTGATTGAAAAAAAGTACAAGACAGAAGTTTTTATGGGCGCATGTTTTTCTTTAAACAAAAGTTTAAAGATTTTAGTAGGATCATCGAATAGAAAAATTGATCAAAACACTTCACAAAATTTATTTAGATCTATACTTGGAGGTACCGGTTTTGGGTTTATATATGATTTTAATCAAGTATTAGTCCAGTATGGATTTTATTATTATGGTGTTGGAGTAAGAGTTAATGGTTTAAGTATAGGTATAAGGTTTTGAAACTATTCCTTGCGATAATTATATTTTTTGTCTCATTTGGAATAGCAGAAAACAACTGTCCTATTGTTTTAATTCACGGATTTATGGGCTGGGGACCTGAAGAAATGGGGAATTATTCTTATTGGGGTGGCAAAAGTAATTATATAAAAGATTTATCTAATGAAGGACATGAAATAATCGCAGTTTCGATAGGCCCAATTTCTTCAAATTGGGACAGAGCAATTGAGGTGTTTTATCAAATTAAAGGTGGTCAAGTTGATTACGGTTCCTCTCATTCAGAAAAGAATAAAATAATTCGAAGACCTAAGGGGAAAAAATATGCCGGTTTATACCCTCAGTGGAATGAGAAAAACCCTGTTCATTTAATAGGACACAGTATGGGAGGGCAAACTGCAAGAATGTTAAATTATTTATTGACACAAGAGATCAATCAAAGCAATGGTAAAAGAGAAGAGTCTGCCTTATTAGGAAAACCCAATTCAGGATGGATTAAAAGTATTACAACTATATCTACTCCGCACGATGGGACTACTTTGTCTCATATTGTTACCAGTACAATCCCATACATTCAATATTTTGCTGGAATAGCTGGCCTTTTTGGAAGCAATTATTTTGATTTTGATTTAGAGCAGTATGGAATTAAAAAACAAAAAAATGAGACTTGGTTAAGCTTTATAATGGGATTAAAAGATAATTCTATAATGAAAACAAAAAATTTTAGCGCATACGATTTAAGCATTGTTGGCGCAAAAGAGTTTAATGGATTTTCACAAGCTTCTCCAGATGTATATTATTTTTCATTTATTACGTCCACCACAAAAAAAGATCCAAAAACTAATTTTCAGATCCCTTTTGAAGATACTCCGTTGCTCAATAAAGCTAGGGCGAAGTTGCTTGGTTCTAGATCGGGGTACTGGTCCGATGGAACTCAAACAGATTCTTTATGGTTTGAAAATGATGGCGTAGTTAATTCAATATCGATGTATGGGCCTACAACAGGAGCAAATGGGGCAGATCCAATAATAGAATACGATCCAAAAGATTTATTGATTACAGGGCAATGGTATTGGACAAAAATTAATCAAATGGATCACTGGAGTGTTATTGGTCATTTTGGATCTGAAGGGAAAAAATTAAGAGGATTTAAAATATTAAAAAATCATATTCATATGTTAAAAAATCTTCAATAGCTACCTAATAATAATTGTAGATTACAACCATGCAATATAATGAACTTTTATTTGGGTTGTTTTTTAACCTCAAAGCTCTTTATCAAAAAAATCTTAAATTTCCAAATATTACCTTTCAGCAGATATTAGCTATTTTTATGATTGAAAATAGCGGAGTGGAAATGTCTTACTTTTCAAAGAAATTAGGAATTGATAATAGTACTTCAACAAGACTGATAGATGGGCTTGAGAAAAAAAAATTGGTGAAAAGGGAACGTGATAAACTTGATAATAGAATTATTAAAGTATTTCTTACAAAACATGGAGAAAAAGTTTATAATTCTATTGACATTCAATTAGAAAAAATTGGTTTTTCCGTTGAAGAGCAGTTTGATGACAATTTAAAGGTGGACATTATAGAATCCTTTTCTTCTCTAAATTGGGCAATTATCAAATATTTGAACAGATAGTTGACAAGTACAAATAAAACTTTTTCTCATGCTGTGATTTCTTGGTATGCTAAGAACAAAAGATCTTTGCCCTTTCGAATGACTAAAGATCCTTATAAGATTTGGTTGTCAGAGGTTATGTTGCAACAAACAAAAGTTAAAACTGTTTTACCATACTATCGTAATTGGATAAACAGATTCCCTACCTTAGAATCGGTTTCATTATCAAACTTTGATTCATTGATTAAACTATGGGAGGGTCTTGGATATTATAAAAGATGTAGCAATTTTTATAAAGCTACGAAACTTATTATTAGTGATTTTAATAGTAAAATCCCAAAGGATAAAAATCAGTTTTTATCCTTGCCAGGTGTTGGGGATTATACAGCCTCAGCAGTATTGTCGATTGCTTTTAATAAGCCTTATCCAGTATTAGATGGGAATGTAAAACGAGTGATATCTAGAATAATTGGTATAAAAACATTAACAAAATATAATATAAATAGAATTAAAACTTTTTTAAGTTTAGAAATTTGCAAAAAAACCCCTGGAGATTTTAATCAAGGATTAATGGAGATAGGCGCTTTGATTTGTAAACCTATTAATCCTATTTGTACAAAATGCCCAATTGAAGATTTTTGTTATGCTTCAAAAATGAATCGTCCAGATTCATATCCGGTTAAAATAAAATTAAAACCTCGGCCTCATTTTAATGTTGTTGTGGCGATAATATGGAGAAAGAATAAATTTTATATTCAAAAAAGAAGAGCTGACCAAATGCTCGCTGGTTTGTGGGAGTTTCCTGGAGGGATTGTTAATAAGCAACAAAACCCAGAGTTAGTTTTAAAACAAAAGGTTTATGAAGAGTGTGGTGTTCAAGTTAAAATTATTAAAAAAGTTGGTTTTGTAAAACATGCTTTTTCACACTTTACAATAAGACTTAGTGGCTATTTTTGTAAAGAGGAAAGATATTTTTTAGATGAAAATGAAACCAGGAAATGGATTTTAACAAAAAATATAAAAAATTATTCTTTTCCAAGGGCAAATCATAAGTTGTTTAATCAATTAGAATTAAATAATTGGTATGTTTAAAACTATTTTTTCTTTTATAATTTGGCCAATTTGGTATGCTTTTTTCCTCCCATCTTTATTGTTATTATTTCTAATTATTTTACTATTTCCCAAAAATCTTCTTCATTATTTTGTTAGGCCAATATGTTGGATGTATTGTTTTTTTGCTGGGCAATGGTTAATAAAAATTAATAGCCCTCCGAACAAAGATGGTGGTCCTTACATATATATGTTTAATCATGTTTCTATGTTCGATCAGTTTATGATTGGTGCTTATATACCTTATTACATAACAGCGGTAGCTGCTATTGAAGTATTTAAATATCCTATTTTTGGTTTTATAATTAAAAAATATGGCGTTATCCCTATAATGAGACAACAAATTAGAAAAGCAATAGGCAGCCTAAACCTTGCTGAAGAAGCGATCAAAAATGGGATTTCTTTTTTAATTTCTCCTGAAGGTACAAGGACTTTAACTGGTGAAATAGGGCCTTTTAAAAAAGGGCCATTTCATCTGGCTAAAAATACAAATGCAACTATTGTTCCTTTAGCTCTAAAAGGTGGTTTTAAGGCAAAAAAGAAAAGTGATTGGCGGATTCAGCCAGGAATATTGACGGTTGTATTTGGAGACCCAATTGAAAGCTCTCAATTTGCAAAACTTAGTATTATAGAATTACAGGGATTAGTCCAAAAAAGAATTTTAGAATTAAAAAAAGGGAGTTTTTAAAAATGGGGAAATTAATTTACATTATTTTGAGTAGCCTTTCTTTTGGAAATCCTTTTGCAAATTTAACTGTTGACGGTCCTATTGAACCTACGAGTGTAGAGCAATTGTATGGAGATAGAATCGAACTCCTTGGTATTCCATTTAAAGATCCACTGGTTTTATGTCAGATTTTCATTGCTCTCTTTTTGATTGTTGTATTTTTACAGTCAAGTATGGATAAAATTTTTGATCGAAAAAATAATTTGGTGTTTTTTGAATCTCATTTTTCTAAAACCTTTCTAAAATATTTTGTTTCATATTTGTTAACTATTATCACTATTCTTGAAATGGCTGGAGCGGCAACACTTATTTTTGGAGTATATTATGCTTTTACAGCTAAAACGACGCTATGGATATTTTATGGATTTGTAATTTTAGCAATAACTATAATATTTTTACTTTTTGGTCAAAGACTAGCTAAAGATTACGTATCCGCAGCTGATCTTGTTCCGTATTTTATGTTAATTATGCTTGGTATTATGAGTATGTACTAATTATTTTATTTGTAGTGATTTTGGATTAAATCAATATTAATCTTTAAAAAATTAAACTAAAATATGAAAAAAGAAAATTCTTCAACTACGATATTATTAACTATAAATATAGCCTTGGTAGTAATAGGGTTATTGATGATTAATAAGCGTATTCTAAATACAGATGAAAAATCAGATTCTCTTAAGCAGAAAATTAATCAAATCGAATCTCAGCTTGATGTGTTAATTGATGATACTAAAACTGCTAAACAGCAGGTTGTTGTTGCTAATAAAGATTTTATTCAGCTAAGTAATTCTATGGCTGTAAATGATAAGATATTGAAAAAATTAAATACTGAGATAAAAGGCGCAGTTAAAGAAATTAAAGAAGTAAAAGATTTAACAGAGTTGCAGAACCGGAAGCTATATATTTCAGAATAATTTTTTCTTACTAATGATACTTTGCGGCTTTGTTCTATTATTCAATTTTAAACTTGCCTTTCTTTTTTAGAAAAAAATTCCCTTTTCATTTTCAACAGTTTAGTTTTTCCTTTTAAATTGCAACTATATTGAAATGAAAATTAAGTTATTTTAAAGGAGTACAAGAATGGCTTATATTATCTGTGAACCCTGTGTTGGGACGTGTGATACTGCATGTGTAGAAGTTTGCCCTGTTGATTGTATCCATGGACCAAATGATAAAGAAGGTGCTGGCGCTGAAGCTAAAGTAGAAGGTTTTATTCCAAAAGATACTGATTCACTTTATATTGATCCTGAAGAATGTATTGATTGTGGTGCATGCGAGCCTGAGTGCCCTGTCGAAGCTATCTTTGAGGAAAGCGAAGTTCCAGACGAGTGGAATAATTACATAAAAATTAATTATGATTGGTTTGGTAGAGAGTACACAGGTTAAATTAACATTAACAAAACACGGTGAAAAGCGGTTGTGTTTGCAACCGCTTTTTTATTGAAAAAATGAATAATAATCAAATTCTAGAATTATTAAAAACTATAAAATATCCTGGCTTTAACAGAGATATAGTTTCCTTTGGAATGGTAAAGGATATTTTGGTAAATGAAAATAATGTTGAAATTAATTTAAACATTTCTTCCCAAAATAATGAAAAAAAACAATTAATAGTTAAGGCAATTGAAAGTCTTCTTTTACCTAAGGTTAAAGATTTAAAAATTAATATTAATGAAGAAAAATCGCCTCCAATTCAGACTCAAAATCAAAATATTTCAAAGAGTTTAGATAATATTAAAAATATCATTGCAATAGCTAGTGGTAAAGGTGGAGTTGGAAAATCAACTATAGCAGTTAACCTTGCTTGCGCATTAGCAAAAAATAAATTTAAGGTAGGTCTTTTAGATTTGGATATTTACGGACCTTCTCTTCCAATTGCTTTGAATTTATTTGAGCAACCAAAAATGACTCAAGAAAAAAAACTAATTCCTTTAGAAAAATATGGAATGCAGGTTATGAGCTTTGGATTCATAAGTGGAAATAAAACTCCTGTTATTTGGCGCGGTCCGCTAGTTTCAAGGATGACAGAACAGTTTTTTATGGATGTTGAATGGGGAGATTTAGACTTTTTAATTTTGGACCTACCACCAGGAACGGGGGACATACAATTAACACTTACTCAAAAAATCAAAATGACAGGAGCAGTTATTGTTACAACACCACAAGATATTGCTCTATCTGATGTCAGAAAAGGAGCTGATATGTTTAAAAAAGTTAACACTCCTGTTCTTGGTGTAATTGAAAACATGTCAGGTTTAATGTTATCAGGGAATACAAATAACCCAAATTCAAAAATTCAGGTTGATAATCAAGAATTAGAAATTGATGCAAATGGAAATTTTAATATTAATATTGATATTTTCAAAAAAAATGGTGGCCAGAAGGAAAGTGAAAGGCTTGGAGTACCCTTATTAGGAAAAATTCCATTATCAAAAGAAATTATGAATGCGACAGATTCTGGAATTCCTATCGTTGTTTCTGATTCTAATCTTAAAACAAGTAAAGTATACCTTAGTTTAGCCGATAAAGTATCAAAAATATCAAAATAATATTATGGTGAAACATTTTATTATTTAACTCGTTAATCTTTATTATAGAGTTTAAAGATAATCATGTAGGTTGTTTAGTACAATTGCTAAGAGTAATTTCGCCCACTTTTTTACAATGTCAAAATCACTAAGAGATAAAATACTAGAAGGTAACATACCAAATCATATAGCTATAATAATGGATGGTAATGGACGTTGGGCTCGCGATAGGTCCCTCCCAAGGATAGCAGGACACAGAGAAGGTATTAATTCTGTAAGAGAAATTACAAGAGTATGTGGAGAGATAGGTGTTAATTACTTGACTCTATATACTTTTTCCACCGAAAATTGGAGAAGACCTCCATCAGAAGTAAAAGCTTTAATGTCTCTATTGCTTAAAACGATTAATATAGAAATTAAAGAATTACATAAAAACAATGTTCAATTTAACATAATTGGAGAGTTGGAGTCCTTGCCAGAATCTACAGTTAATGGACTAAGGAATGGAGTAGAATTAACATCAAAAAACTCTGGTTTAAATCTTTGTCTAGCACTTAATTATGGTAGTAGAAAAGAAATTTTAGACGCTGTAAAACTAACAGTTGCAAAAATTCAGAAAAAAGAGTTAAGGATTGATCAGGTAGATGAAGCTTTTTTTTCACAACATTTATATACGAAAAATATTCCTGACCCTGATTTGATGATACGCACTAGTGGTGAATACAGATTGAGTAATTTTTTATTATGGCAAAGTGCATACACTGAAATTTTTATGACAGATGTATACTGGCCTAGTTTTAGAGAAAAACAATTAATTGAATCAATAAGTGATTATCAAAACCGAGAAAGACGCTTTGGGAAAGTAAGCGATCAAGTAAAAAAATTATGAATAAACATTTTTTCTGTATATTAATTTTAATTTCATCATGTTTGTTAGCACAGAACCCCAATAAGATTGTGCTTGCTGAAGTTGATGTGGTTGGTAATACAAATACATCAAAAAACACTATTATTTCCATTTCAGGTCTTAAGAAGGGTCAGGTGGTTAACCCTACAGATTTTCCAAGAGCAATTAAACGTTTATGGCAATTAGGTCTTTTTCAAGATATTCAACTACAATATGAAAAAGAAACAGATGATGGCCTTTTTTTAGTAATTAAAGTAGTAGAAAATTATATCCTTGGAGATATTAGATACGAGGGTAATAAAAAAATTAAAGAATCTAAATTTGAAGAAGAGCTTGGCTTAACTCGTGGCCAAAGATTAAAACCTAACACTTTACAGATTACTAAGAATCGTATTGAAAAACTTTATGCTGAAAAAGGATATTTAAATGCGGAGGTAAAGCCTATGCTACTTATACCAGATAATAAATCTGGTATTAATGCTCTTAAAAAAAGTGAATTAATCAGAAATATTGTTTATAAAATTTCTGAAAATAAAAAAACAAAGATTAATAAAATTATTTTTAAAGGTAATAATTCCTTCTCAAATTTTCGTTTACGCTGGCAGATGAAAGAAACAAAACAACAGCCTTTTTATATGTTTTGGAGATCTACTTTTGACAATTCAAACTTTAAAGAAGATTTAGAATTGTTATCTACATTTTATCGTAATAATGGGTATAGAGATTTTGAGATTTTAAAAGATACTATTGAATTTTCTAATGGTTCAAAAAAAATGGATATTGTCGTGTTTGTTTCGGAAGGGGAAAAGTATAAGTATAGAAATTTTTCTTGGGAAGGAATGTCCCTTTTTAGTGAAGAGGATTTACAAAACACACTTGCTCTTGAAAAAGGTGAGCAATTTAGTGACGAAGATTTTAATCTCGCGTTATATTCAAGGGTTCAAGGCTTGTATTTAGATAGAGGATATATTTATAGTCGAATTGACCCTCAAATAACTCCAGTTGGAATAGATTCTTTAGATATACACTTTGTCGTTACTGAAAATCATAAAGTTTATATTAATAATATTATAGTACAGGGGAATACACGAACTCGTGAGAATGTTATTCGTAGACAGCTCAGAGTATTCCCTGGTGATGTTTATAATCAAGAAAGAATTGCAAGAAGCTATAGAGAAGTCATGATGCTTAATTTTTTTGCAAATGCAGCACCCAATATTCTACCAGTATCTGATGATAAAGTTGATGTTGAATTTAATGTTGAAGAAAAACCAGCAGGGCAAGCTAGTGCTAATATGGGTTATTCTCAATATTTAGGTTTAACAGGAGGTGGAGGAATTTCTTTACCAAATTTTCGTGGAAGGGGACAAAGTCTCAGTTTTAGTTTTAATGCTGGTGTCAGCGGCGGGGGCCAAAATTCTTATGCATATCAATCCTATAATTCTGACAGACCTAAAAGTCGTTCTGCAAGTATCAGCTTTACTGACCCCATGGTAAATGATACTAAAAATTTAGTAGGCGGTTCTTTATATTATAGAATGATGGGTGGTTCAACAATGTACTACTCTCCTTTGGAGACAACAATTGCAGGAGCTAGTGTTATGCTTGGTCGTATTTTCAAATGGCCCGATGATTTTTTTAGAGGAACATGGCAATTACAAATACATCAACGACAGTATAGGGGAAGTCAGGTAGATATAGATAACTATGCAGGCGGAAGAACTAAATCGACTGGTATAAGTTTAATTCAATCCATTCGTAGGGATAGCAGAGACCATCCTGAATTTCCAACAATTGGTTCTCATTTCTCTTTAAATTCTACTTTATCCGGATGGAAGCTGGGCGGACAAGAAAATTTCCAAAAACACACTCTTAATCTTGAGTGGTTTACACCAACATTTTGGAAATTTGTATTAATGAGTTCAATGAAGGTGGGTGCTATAAAAGAACTTCCTTCAAATAATGATAGTCCCTCCTATATACCATACAATGATAGGTTTATAATGGGAGGTAATGGGATACCTTATGGAAATGTTTTAAGAGGTTATGATGATAATAGAGTTGGGCCTCTTACTAGCACTGGGAATCCAATTGGGGGTAATACTTTAGTAAAATTTAGTACAGAATTTAGAGTCCCTTTCGCCGAAAACCCTGTAGTTTATGGAATGATTTTTGCGGAAATGGGTAATGTTTGGTCTTCTACCGATTTGATGGAGCGTCTTAGCCTTCCTAGATCAGGTCCTCTTGATTTAAGAAGATCTGTGGGGGTGGGAGTTAGATTTTTTATGCCGATGATTGGAATGTTGGGTTTTGATTTTGCAAGAGGTTTCGACAGAGTTGATATTAATGGTAAATTAAAGCCTGAATGGAAAACAACTCTTACATTTGGTCAGCAATTTTAATAAGAAGGAGATAATCTTGAAGAGGTATTATAAGTATTTAATCATTTTATTTTATTTTATTTTATTTTTAACACCCACTATAGCACAATTGAAAATTGGATATATTTTATCTGAAAGAATTCGAACTGAGTTTGAAGATTTCAAGGAAGCAGAATCCCAATTACAATTAGAATATAGGAAAGTTCAGACCGAATTCGATAAAATGGTTCTTAAAATGGATAGTTTAAAGCAGGACTATGAAGTCAAGCGTCTTCTGGCATTAGATAAAGGTGAAAGCATTAAACAAGAGTTAGTGCAAATGGAGAAATCGATACAAACATATCAAGCTGAAAAAATTGGTCCGCAAGGAGAACTAATGCGAAAACAAGCTCAAATGGAATATGAAATTTTAGGCAAAGTAAAAAAAGCTGTTGATAAAGTAGCTATTGACGGTGGATATGATTATATAATTGATGCGTCTGTTGGATTGTTATATTTCAAACCAAAATATGATATGACTGATGATGTGCTTCATGAGTTGCGCAATTTAAAATCAGATAAGTAGATTGGAAATTACACTTGGGGAAATAGCTTCCAAAATTGGAGGAAAAGTTATAGGAGATTCTAGCCATCTTATAAAAGGGATATCCCAGATACAAGATGCTAGCTCTGGTACTATTACTTTTTTAAGTAATCCTGCTTATAAAAAATATTTGGATACTACAAATGCGGATGCTGTAATTGTTGAAGAAAAAAATTTTTTAAATAAAAAAATGGGTATTGTAGTTCAAAATTCACAATTTGCTATGGCTAAAACCTTAAGGCTTTTTAATCCAATTTTAAAAGAAAAACCTACTATAGATTCAATGGCTTATATTTCTGACTATGCCAAATTAGGTAAAAAGGTATCTATTGGTCCAGGCGCATGTATTGAAAAAGGTGTTAAAATTGGGGATGGTTGTAAAATTGGTTCGAATACTTTCATTGGGGAAGATTCTATTTTAGGGAATAATTGTGAATTGAATGCTAATGTATCTGTTTATAATAATACGAATATTGGATCTAATGTAGTTGTTCATAGCGGTACTACAATAGGTTCAGATGGTTTTGGTTTTGTTACAATTGAGGGGAATCATGAAAAGATACCTCAAACTGGTAATGTTATAATAAAAAATGATGTGGAAATTGGATCTAATTGCTCAATTGATAGAGCAACAATAGGAAGTACTATTATAGGTGCAATGACAAAAATAGACAATTTAGTTCATATTGCGCATAATGTAAAAATTGGGAAGGGATGTTTGATAACTGCCGGGTTTGCTGTTGCGGGCAGTACAGAAATAGGCGATTTTTGTACTTTTGCAGGACAGGTAGGTATTGCACCGCATTTAAAAGTTGGTAACAATTCAATTGTTGCTTCTAAAGCGGGTGTTACAAAGTCATTGAAAGGTAATAGAATATATGCAGGTTTTCCCGCAAGAGACATTAAAGATCACAATCGCAGACAAGCATTAATTAATGAAATAGAAAATTTAAAAAGGAAAGTGCTTCTATTAAGTAAAAAAATAGATAATTAAATTTTTATGGAAAGAAATCAGAGAACAATAAGAACTTCTCAATCCTGTGAAGGTGTCGGCCTTCATACAGGAGTTGATACCATAATAACTTTTCATCCAGCTCCAGAAGATTTTGGCATTCGTTTTATTAGGTCTGATATCCCAAATTGTATGGAAGTAAAAGCTGATATAGATCACGTGGTAGATATTTCTAGAGGGACTACAATTGAAGAGAATGATGTAAGAATTCACACCGTGGAACATGCTCTTGCAGCTGTTAGTGGACTTCGTTTAGATAATATTTTAATTGAATTGAGCGGTAAAGAACCTCCGGTAATGGATGGAAGTGCAAAAGATTTTGTTGAATGTTTAATTAAAGCTGGAATAAAGATTCAGAGTAAGGAGAGGAGAGTTTTAGAAATAACACGCGCTGTTAACTATACCAATTCTTATCGAGATATTGATATACATGTAATTCCTTCTGATCGTTTTAGAATAACATTCATGGTTGAGTATCCATTGCCTGCATTAGGTACGCAATATGAAGCAATTTATAACATGGAAGAAGATTTTTCTTTTGAAGTTGCTCCGGCTAGAACTTTTTGTTTCCTAAGTGAGGTGGAAATGCTTAAAGAACAGGGGTTAATAAAAGGAGGGGGTCTAGATAATGCGGTTGTTATTATTGATAAGGAGATTGACTCTATAGAGATGGATCGTTTAAAAGATTTATTTGGTATAGAACACAATATTATTCAAGGTGCAAACGGTATATTAAATGGTAAAGTATTAAGATTTAAAAATGAACCGGTAAGGCATAAGACTCTTGATTTAATTGGAGACTTGGCTTTGTTAGGAGTTCCAATTAAAGGACATGTTACTGCTGCTAGAGCAGGACATGCAAGTAATGTTGAATTTGTTAAAAAATTAAAAAAACACTATGCTAAAGAATTAAAAACATTACGAAGGGAATAAGATAATGAACCAATTTAAAAGTCAAACAAAGTTTGATATAAATGATATTATCAAAGTTCTACCACATAGATATCCTTTTATTCTAATTGATAGAATAGAAATAACAGAGCCAGGAGAACGTTTGATCGCTTTAAAAAACATGACTATTAATGAGCCTTTCTTTCAAGGGCATTTCCCAGGGCAGCCTGTTATGCCAGGGGTTCTTTCATTAGAAATAATGGCACAAGCAGGTTCATTTTTAATGTTAAGTCAGGTTGAAGATCCTTTGTCTGCTAACATGTTTTTTTCAGCTGTGGAAAAAACAAAATTTAGGAAACCAATCGTTCCTGGTGATCAGTTAATGGTATATATGACATTAGCAAAAAAAAAATTAAACCTTTGCAAATTTCATGGAATTTGTAAGGTTGATGATGAAATTGTTGTGGAAGCTTTTTTTTCAGCTAACCTTGTAAATAGATTCCGAGAATAAAATTTCTACGATAATTCATCCTACTGCAATAATTGCAGAATGTGCAGATCTAGGATCTAATATAAAAATTGGTCCTTTTTCAGTAGTAGAGAAAAATGTAAAGATTGGAGACAATAGTTATATAGGTAATAATGTCACTATAGCATGCGATACTATAATTGGTAAAAATTGTAAAGTTTTTCATTCTAGTTCTATTGGAGAGATTCCCCAAGATTTAAAATATAATGGAGAAAAAACATTCACTAAAATAGGGGATAACACAATAATTAGAGAGTACGTTACCATAAACAAAGGTACTAGTGATCTAGGGAAAACAGAAGTAGGAGCAAATGTTCTTTTGATGGCTGCGACTCACATCGCTCATGATTGTTTAGTTGGTGATAATGTTATTATGTCTAATCTTTCTACTTTAGGTGGACATGTTAAAATTGGAAATTGGGCTATACTTGGTGGAGGTGTGCTGGTTCATCAATTTACTAAAATTGGAGATCATGCTTTAATAGGAGGAGGATTTAGAGCCGTTCAAGATGTACCACCTTTTATATTAGCTGCAAATCATCCCCTAAAATACAAAGGTGTAAATATAGTTGGGTTAAAAAGACGTGGTTTTTCTAGAGAGGATAGGGATTTAATTAAACAGGCATATAAAATTTTTTTTCGTTTAGGAGCAAATAGGAAAAATGCCATTAAAAAAATTGAAGCAGAATTTCCTAAAACAAAAGTAATCCAAAACATTCTTGAGTTTATAAAACATTCTAATAGAGGAATTATATAAAAATTGGTGAATAATATTTTCCGCTATGGGATATTTAGATTTTTATTAATAATGCAAATTTTGAATGGCTCAAATGACATAAAATCGTCGAGTTTAATATCATTAGGGATAAGTAAGTCCTATGCCATAAGCCCTATTAATACCAATCGATTATACATTCAGAGTAGTATGTCTTTTAAATCGTTACCAGGAAATAGCAATTATCAATACCATCCAGATATAGGTTTTGGTTATAAAGTAAGTAAAAACCTTGCTTTAGAAGGAAGTGTTTTTAATCATAGTTTGGGTGGTTTTTCTGATCAAATAATTAGGGGTGGCATTCAATATTATTTTGGATCAAGTGATACATTAAGTTGGGTAAGTTCATTGAAAAAAGTGAATTATAAATCTATAAAAAATTTCAATCTTAGTAGTATGACATTAGAAATTTCCAAATGGATTAAGTGCCGCCATAACCTTTTTAGATTTGGTTTGGGGTCAAATTTTTATACGAAGGATAATTTTTTGTATAAACAAAGAGGGCAAATAAACTTTATTTTGTTGGATACAATTATCCCAGTAAAATTTTTCCAACTTAGTTTTGAGACAAGGACGAATCTAGATATGTTTTTTTACTCATTTTCA
>MDSZ01154297.1_pt1 | contig 17486 bp, 17 predicted proteins | sample 811201 | NCBI WGS metagenome assembly MDSZ01 (sample SAMN05326647, study PRJNA326480) | marine metagenome | isolation source: seawater | place: Indian Ocean: North | collected 2010
TAAAAAACTATTTATGTTAATTGAGGGAGAAAATTTATATGTAGCTGATAACCTGGGATACTTTTATAAAATTAACTTATCCAAAAATAAATTGATTTGGGCAAAAAATTATTTAGTGCCTTTTAGATCAGAAATTAAATTTTATAAAACTAATATTTATTTACTAAATGAAAAAAATGTTATCTATTCGATAGACTCTAACAGTGGTAATATTAACTGGAAATACAAAACTCAAAACTCAAATTTAAATACTAAATTTATTAACAGTTTAACATTAAAAAACGATAATTTATTTGTTTTGAATACTACTGGAGAAATTTACTCAATTAATTTAAAGTCGAGAAATATCAATTGGGTAAATAATGTAAATAGTTATTCTAATTCTGGCAAATCTTTAATTTCTTTTCCAAATCCCTTAGTAGTCAATGATAGTTTTTTAATTTATAGTTCTAATGAAGAACTTAGAATATTAGATTTAAATTTTGGGTCGATGTACTCAAATTTATTTACAAATATTTCTATTAAACCGATAGTGTCTAATGATATCATTTATTTTGTAACTCAAAAGAATCTTATAGTTTGTTACGATATAGAAAAAAGATCAGTTATTTGGTCAAAAAGAATAAATGAAATGACTAATATAAAAAAGAATAAAAAAATAGGTAATATTTTAAAAATTTTATTGATAAATAATGATCTTTATATTTTTACTGATAAAGGTTATTTATTAGCTGCTAGTAAATCTGGAGATATAATAAGTTATTCAAAAAAATCAAAATCTGGATTAAAAACTATCCCAATAATTGTAGCTGAAAAAATGTTTTTTTTGGATAAAAAATCAAAGTTGATAATTTTTTAACTGCTTGATTTGCTGCTCAAAAGTGAAAGTTGAGTGATTTTATTTTCGTCTGTTAATTCTGGAGGTTTTATTGGGTATTCACCTGTAAAATAATGATCACTAAACTGAGGGTAATTATTATTTCTTTGCCCTTTACCTAAAGCTTGATAAATACCTTTTAAACTCAAAAATTTTAAAGATTTTGCATTTATATGATTGCACATTTCATCGTCATTTTTTTTTGAGGCTAATAATTCTTCTTTAGTAGGCATATCCACTCCATAATAGTCAGGAAAAATAATTTTTGGACATGCTATCCTTACGTGAACTTCTTTCGCCCCAGCATCATAGAGCATTTTAACAATTTTATTACATGTTGTGCCTCTAACAAGAGAGTCATCAATCAGAGTAATTTTTTTATTTTTAACTATACTTTTAGTTGAACTTAATTTTAGTTTAACTCCCAAACTTCTAATACTTTGAGATGGCTCAATAAATGTACGCCCAACATAATGATTCCTTATTAATCCAAGCTCAAATTTTTGATTTGCTTGTTCTGCATAACCAAGTGCAGCTGGCACACCAGAGTCAGGTACTGGCACTATCATATCGGTGTCTACGAACGTTTCTTTCGATAATTCTCTACCTAAATTTTTTCTATGCTCATAAGCGCATTTACCATCTAAAAAACTATCTGGTCTTGCAAAATAAATATATTCAAAAATACAAGGTCTTGATTTTTGTTTCGGAAATGGCTTGTAATTTAACATCTTTTTATTTTCTACAACTATAATTTCTCCATTTTCTACTTCTCGAATAAACTTTGCACCTATTATATCTAAAGCACAAGTTTCTGATGCAAAAACATATGAGTCTTTTAACTTTCCTAATATTAGAGGTCTAATACCGAAAGGGTCTCTGACACCAATCAATTTTTTATTTGTCATTAATATAATTGAATAACCACCTTTAATCTGAAATAAAGTATCTATAAGTTTATCTACAATTTTTAATCTTTTAGATTTAGCTATTAACTGAACTATAGTCTCTGTATCTGTGGTAGTTCTAAATATAGCCCCGTCAGAAACCAAGTTCTCTCTCAGAGACAATGCATTAGTTAAATTTCCATTATGCGCTAATGCTAAACCACCACTTTTTAAATCTGCGAAAAATGGCTGAATATTTCTTAATGATGTTTCACCAGTGGTTGAATATCGATTGTGACCTATCGCAAAATTTCCTGGAAGATTTTTGATAACCTCTCTTTTTGTAAAGTAATCTCCAACTAAACCTTGTTTTTTTTCAAGATGAAAATTTTTTCCATCAAAAGATGCAATTCCACAACCTTCTTGACCCCTATGTTGAAGAGCGTGCAAACCTAAAGCTGTTAATGCTGATGCGTCTTCGTGATTTGAAACACCAAAAATACCGCACTCTTCTCTTAATTTATCTGATTTAAATATTGTCAATTTTTTCCCTAGTATCTTCTATATCTTTATATTTTGGCAATTCATTAATTAAAATTTCACTCCCTTGATTTACAATTTTAAATGAAACTGCTTTTCGAACATCTATATTCCAATTATTAAAAGGATAAAACCAATTAATAATTGAAAATAAACAAACTGATACAATATAGCCTTTAAATATTCCAAACAATAAACCAAAAACTTTATCCATATTGCCTAATCCCGTCCACTTAACTGAAGAGCTAAAAGCTTTCCCAAATAGAATTATTATAAATAAAGATAAAATATATATAAAAATACCTAAACCTAAGCTGTTAATAAAAGGCGACTCTATGTAATCGGAAACCATAGGTTGTATTTTTGGAGTAATAATTATTGTAAATACTAAAGCTAAAATCCATTTCATAAATGATATCAAACTTAGCGTAAAACCTTTTATAAAACTTTTGATAATATTATAAAATACAATTATTAAAAAAATTGTGTCGAACCAAGAAAAGTTGTTTATAGTTTTGTTTAGTACATCTTCAGCCATTAGTTATTTAAAATTTCTTCTCCAAATGGTTTAAAAATTAATAACAATTTTGGTAATAGAGTTAAGACAGAAATTAAAGCTAATAACATTGCTATACCTGTAAAAATTCCGAAGTAAATTGTTGGAATAAAATTAGACAGAACTAGTATTGAAAATCCAAATATTATTGTAATTGAGGTGTTAAGAATTGCTATGCCTACTGTATTATGACAGTTTATTAACGATTTTTTATAATCATTTATTTTTGAGAATTCTTCTCGAAATCTATAGATGTAATGGATGCTGTTATCAACAGCTATTCCGATTGTTATTGCAGCTATTGTAATAGTCATCATGTCCAGTGGAATTTTTGTGATACCAATTATTCCTAAAATAAAAAATGCTGCTAAAAAATTTGGAACTACACCGATTAACGCTAATTTAATATTTTTAAAAAGTATAAAAAACATTAGAGATATACCCGCCATAACAAATCCTAAAGTCAGTATTTGAGATTTAAATAGACTTTGTAACAAGTTATTAAACAATATTAATACTCCAGTTAGCCTATACTCATTCTTTTCTAAGCCTAATTTCAAATTTAAATCTTCATCGATTTTTTTAATCAAGTCATCTCTTCTTAAGTCTTTTAATGAGTCTTTAATTCTAACGTTTACTCTTGCTTCATCGTTTTCAACTGAAATATAAGGAGAAACAATCTCTTTTTTTACCTCTTCTGGGATCTTACTATAAATTACTGCAATCTCTAAACTTTGAAGTTGTTTTTCATTTAATTCTTCGGCAACTCTTATTATAGAGCCAAATGATAAAACTTTACCTATCTCGGGCAAAGAGTCTAAGTAATCGTGTACTTTTAATATTCTATCAATCTTATCTCTTGTAAACCAATAAGTTGATTTACTCTTATTTTTGTCTATATCCTCGTCCCATTCAGAAAACTCATCATCAGAGGAAGTCTCTTCTTTTTTGGGAAACTTTAAGATTATATCTAAAGGTGTTGTTCCTCCAAGTTTATCATCAATTTTTTTCATACCTTTATAAATTTCTGTTTTTCTATCAAAATAATTTATAAAACTGTTCTCAACTTCTAGTTTTGATATTCCATTTATACTTGTGACAATAATTATAAAAGTTATAAAAAAAATTATGTAAGTATTCTTAATCGCAAAATTACCTAATACTGAAGTTATTTTTGACCTACTGCTTTCTTTAATTTCAAAGTCTTCTTTTTCTGGCAAAATACAAATAAGAGATGGAACTAAAAGAAATGTCACTATTAAAGAAACCAATAGCCCTAAAGTCATCATCCATCCAAAGTCAATAATTGGTTTTATTCCACTAAACAATAATGATAAAAAAGCACAAATCGTTGTGAGCACTGTATAAAAAATTGGTAAAAACATTTTTTTTGTAGTTTCTAAAACTATCTCTCTCCTTGATAAATGCTCTAATTCTTTTTTAAGTTGTAAAAATCTTACAGATAAATGAATATTCATTGCCATATTTAATATCAGCATTAAGGCTATAAAATTTGAGGATATTACAGTTACTTTCCAATTTAAAAGACCGAGAAGACCTATCATGATTAAAACTGACACTGTGCAACCAAGCAACGGAATAATCACCCATTTTAAATTCTTGAAAATTATCCATAAAGTTAGAATTATAAACAATAATACCCCTAATCCAAAAACTATTATGTCATTTTTAATAAAGGTCATCATGTCATCAGCAATCATTGGTATTCCACCTAAATGAACATTAGCATTTTCACTGTATCTATCTATTACATCTCTTATTTCTTTAATATTTTGATTATTCTTTTTATTATATAAATTTTTATAGTTCTCATACTCTTCTTTAAATGTTTTATACTTTTCCTCCTCTGTATCGCTAAGTTTATTTGAAACAGTTCTATTAACATATTCCTCTTTAATTTTTATAAATTCAGTCATACGCTTATCTTCTCTGATATAAACCACTATTGCAGAGGTTTTTCCGTCTTCACTTATGACATAATTTTTGTATATATCACTATTTATTAATTCTTTAAAACCTCTTTCCTTATCAATATCTGGAAACGATAGAGTTTTATAATTTTTGAGTCTATCCATTAGAGGTTCATCAGAGCTTTTCAAAAGTGGTACATCGACTAAAGTGACAACTCTTTCAACCCAACTTAGTTTCTCAATTTTAGCTTTTAAAAATTGTAAGTTAACAATAGTTTCATCATCTGTAAAACTTGAAACTGGTGTGTATGTTAAGAATAAAAAATCTTTAGAGCCATATCTTTCATTTACTTCCCTAAGATATTTCAAATCTTTATCCCCTTCTAATAGTAGAGCATCTGAAGAAGCGTCTAAATTAAAATTTTTTGAATGATATAAAGAAGCAATTAAGCCTAAAAAAACTAGAAAAATAGTGAGTTTCGAGAAATTAGATATCAGTCTTTTATAAACGTTAAATAGCATAGGAACATAACTAGATATATATTAAATTTTGATTAACTAAAATAAATTTATTATTTTTTAGTCAAATCTTTAAATTTAGTAAACATTCCCTCAAATTCTACTTGTATATTACCTGTAGGACCATGTCTTTGTTTTCCAATAATTATATCCGCGAGACCATTTACATCATTCATTTTTGATTGCCACTCTGCGTGTTCAATTGATCCGAGTTTAGGTTGTTTTTTTTCCAAGTAATACTCTTCTCGATATACAAATAAAACTACATCAGCATCTTGTTCAATAGAACCAGATTCTCTTAAGTCAGAAAGTTGAGGTAATTTATCATCTCTTTGTTCAACAGCTCTAGATAATTGAGATAAAGCTACTATTGGCACAGACAACTCTTTAGCAAGAGCTTTTAAACCTTGGGTAATCTCTGATATTTCTTGAACTCTACCCTCATTTTTTTTGGAATTTGTTCTCATCAATTGAATATAATCGACAACAATTAACTCAAGTCCAAAGAGTCTTTTAATTCGTCTAGCTCTGTTACTCATTTTTGAAATAGTAATTGCAGGAGTTTCATCTATATAAAGTGGTAAATCATAAATATCTCTAGAAACTTGAATATATCTATCTATTTCCTCTTCAGAGACTTTTCCTCTTCTAATATCATTAGACTTAATTCTTGATTGCTCTGAAAGTATTCTTGTTGAAAGTTGTTCGGATGACATTTCTAAAGAAAAAAAAGCCACTGATGATTTATTTTTTCTCTCTCTGATTTTTTTGGAAGCGTTATAAGCAATATTTGTAGCTAAGGCTGTTTTACCCATTGACGGTCTTCCGGCAATTATAACTAGATCAGACTTATGTAATCCTCCTAACTTTTCATCTAAATCTGTCAGCCCTGTCGGGACTCCTACAACTCCTTGATCACTTTTCATCGCTTTTGTTGCTAGTTCAATAGACTGTTGAAGAGCTTGATTAAATTTTAAAAATGATTGTGAAAAATTACCTCTTTCCGCTAGATCAAATAAAGATTTTTCTGCATTTTCAATTATATTTTCACCATCTTTTTCATTTTCTCTATCGAAAGTTTCGTCAGTAATTTCTTGTGCAATAAATAAAAGTTGTCTCTTAATATATGTTTCATGAATTATTTTTGCATAATCAATAGTTTGTTTTAGAGATGAGGAGAATCTTGTTAATTTAATTAAATACTCAACACCTTTTACTTCTTGTAGACTTTGATTATTTTCAAAATAGTTTTTAAGAGTTATTGGATTAGCTATCATACCTTTATTATTAAGGTTTTCTATAGTTTCATAAATTTTCTTGTGAGCCGGATCAAAAAATTTTTCAGAATTAACAATATTTGAGACCTCATCAATTATATCATTATTTACTAAAACAGATCCTATTAAACTCTGCTCAGCTTCGATGTTAGACGGTAATTCATTATTGGGGAATTTGTCTTTATCTAATTTAAGATTTTCCATTACAGTATTATAGTTTTAAATTTATGAAAAATAAAAAAAAGTTACCCACTTTTTTTTCAACCTGTGGAAAATTATTTAGAGTCTATTTTGTTTATAAGAATGTTAAAATTTGCGGATACATCTGCGTGAAAAACAGTTTCGACAATATATTTTCCAACTTTTTTAAGTTCTTCTTTTAAGACAATTTGAGAGGGATTTACCTCTAATTTAAGTTGTTCTAATATTGAGTTCGAGATTTCTTTTGGCTTAATTGATGCATATAACTCACCATTTTCTTTACACTGTCTATTAAATTTAATTGATTTATTTTTTATTTTTTTTGCAAGTTCTATAAAAATTTTCTTTTGTTCATTTTCTTTTTTTTGTAACTCATTTTTTTTTGAATTTACGAGTGCAATGTTTTCTTTATTAGCTCTTAAAGCTTTTTTATTAGGTAATAAAAAATTTCTTCCGTAACCATCTCTTACTTTAACGGTTTCTCCTAATTTGCCCAAGTTCTTTATATTTTCTAAAAGAATTACTTCCATTAAATTAGTCCCAATGTTTTTGCTCTTTTAATCTCACGATTAAGTCTTCTTTGTTTATTTTGAGAGATTGATGTTATTCTAGATGAAACGATTTTTCCAGTTTCTGACACATACTTTTTTAATAGAGTTAAATTTTTATAATCAATTTTGGGTGCATTTTTAACAGATAAAGGACACTTTTTAGAAGATCTATTTTCGTTTCTTGAAAACAAACTTAAGTTGTTTAATGAATTATTATTTTTTCTGTTAAATTTTCCTTTTCTCTTTTTCATTTCTACTTCTCTTTTTTAAAATATTCTGTTTCTGTATCTAACTCTTTCATTTTAACAATCAAAAAATTTAATATTTTATCATCAAGTATTATATTTTTTTTAATTTCTTTTACCGTTTCATTGCCTCCTTGAAATTTATAATGAATATAAAAACCTTTATTAAATCTTTTAATTTTTCTTGCAAAATTCATTAATCCCCAGTCTTCAATTTTAATTACCTTACCTGACGTTTGATCAATAATCTTTTTATATTTACTCCTTAAATCCTCTAGTTTATTGGAGGAAAGATCCTGCCTTGCAACAATTGTTTTTTCGTAAAATTTCATTAAATATAAATTTATTTATAAAAGTCAGGTTTTATACTATTATAAGAGTATGTTTTCAATAATAATTATTTTAAAAAAAAGCCTTAATTTATTAACTTTATGAAATCTTTGATTTTTCCTGGACAAGGTTCACAGGCTGTAGGTATGGGAATAGAATTTTATAAAAATTTTAAACTTGTAAAAAATATTTTTCAAATGGCAGACGATACATTAAAATTTAAAATTTCTGATGTTATTTTAGATGGACCTAATGATAAATTGCAACTTACAGAAAATACACAGCCAGGTATTTTGACTGTTAGTTATTCAATATTTAAAATTTTAACTGAGGAATTTGGTTTTAAGCTTGATAATTTCAAAAATTTTGCAGGTCATTCTTTAGGAGAATATTCTGCCTTAGTATGTGCTGAGTCTTTAAAATTCGAAGATGCGGTCTATCTAGTAAGAGAAAGAGGTAAAGCTATGCAAAATGCAGTACCAGTCGGTAAAGGTGCAATGCTTGCAGTTCTTGGTGAGTCAATTGAAATTGTGAATGATTATTTAAAGCAAGTAGACATTGGAGTTTGCGAAGTTGCAAATGATAATGCGCCAGGTCAAATAATTGTTAGTGGAGATATTAAAGCAATAGAAAAATTAAAAATTAATTTAAAAAATAACAAAAAAAAATGTATACCTTTACCAGTAAGTGCACCTTTTCATTGTTCATTAATGAATAAAGCTGCTTTAGACCTAAAAAAAAAAATAGACGAAATAAACTTTAAAACACCAAAGTTTGAAATTATTAGTAATGTAACAGCCTCACCACAAACTAATCCAAGTGAAATTAAAAAACTACTTTATCAACAAATTTATTCAAAAGTTAGATGGAGAGAAAGTATAAACATAATGATAAATAACAAAACTGAGGAATTTATTGAAATAGGTCCTGGAAAAGTATTAACTGGGCTTTGCAAAAGAATTAACAAAGAAATCAAAGTCTTTAGTATCAACTCAATTGATGATATTAAGAATAGTTTAAAATGACAGTAAATCTAAAAAATAAAAAAGTTTTAATTACTGGAGCCTCGGGTGGTATTGGTTATAGTTTAGTCAAAAGTTTTTTAGAAAGTGGCGCCATTGTTATGGGTTCTGGAACAAACGAAGACAAATTAAAAAAACTTAATAGTGAATTTAAGGATATAAAAACAAAAAAATTTAATTTACAAAGTCACGAGAGTATAGAAGAATTTATCAACACATGTCATTCAGAACTTAATGGTTTAGATGTTCTGGTTAATAATGCAGGAATAAATTTAGACAATCTATCTATTAGACTAACTGAAGAAAACTGGAAAAAAGTAATTGATATAAATTTATCATCAACATTTTTACTATGCAAAAGTACTATAAAAAAAATGTTAAAAAACAAAAAAGGTAAAATTATTAATATTACATCTATTGTTGGGCACACTGGAAACATTGGTCAAGCTAATTACTCTGCATCTAAAGCAGGAATAATTGGTTTTTCTAAATCTTTAGCTTTAGAATATGCAAAAAAAAATATTAATATTAACTGTATATCCCCTGGATTTATAACAACAGAAATGACAGAAAAAATTGATCAAAGTTATAAAGACGGTTTGATAGCAAAAATACCTTCAGGAAAACTTGGCAAACCGACCGATGTTTCAAATTGTGCTATTTTTCTTGCTTCCGAAATGTCCAATTACATAAATGGTGAGACAATACATGTGAATGGAGGCATGTATATGGCTTGACAAAAAGAATTATTAATTTATTAAGAATTAACCATAGGATAATCTAATGACAAATATTAGTGAAAAAGTAAAAAAAATAGTTGCTGACCATTTAGGCGTAGAGGAAGAAAAAGTTACAGAACAAGCAAGTTTTATAGACGATTTAGGTGCTGATAGTTTGGACACAGTCGAGCTTGTCATGGCATTCGAAGAAGAGTTCGGATCAGAAATTTCTGATAGTGAAGCAGAAAAAATACTGACAGTTGGCGATGCAATCAAATTTATAGAAAGCAAAAGCAGCAATTAAAAGTTATAATGAGCTTAAAAGATAAAAGGGTAATGATAATCCTTTCATCTCCATCTGGTGCAGGAAAAACTACATTAACAAAAAAAATTCAGGAAAAATATCAAAACTTTAGGTCATCTATCTCGCATACAACTCGTAAACCAAGAAAAAATGAAGTTGATGGTGTAGATTATATATTCGTTAATAATACCCAGTTTGAAAAACTTATAAAAAAAAATGAATTTTATGAGTATGCAAAAATTTTTAACAATTACTACGGAACATCAAAAAAAGCTGTAAAAGAACTTCAAAAAAAAAATTTTAATATTTTATTTGATATTGATTGGCAAGGGACCCAACAATTATCTAAATACAAAGAATTAAATTTAATAAAAATATTTATCTTACCACCCAGCAAAGAGGAGTTAAAAAATAGACTATTCAATAGAAACCAAGATAATTATAAAGTCGTAGAAACTAGATTAAAAGCCTATGAGGAGGATATTAAACATTGGAATGATTATGATTATATTTTAATTAATGATAATTTAGAAACTTGTTTTAAACAAATTGAAGGTATAATTAAAAGTTTGAACTATTCTAGCTCCTCAAGTATTTTTGCTAAAGAATAATAAGTATTTTCATTTAACTCTGAAGGTCTTCTTTTTAAATTGATATTTGTAATTTTTTCTACATGAGAATAGTTTTTAAAAGTCTTTTTAAATGCTTTACCTATCATTTTTCTTCTAAAAGAAAAAAAAATGTTTGTTAATTCCTCTAAATTTTGTAAATTTTTAATTCTAATTTTAGGCTTCTTAATTGGCTCAAAAACTAAAATAGTAGAATCTACTTTTGGTTTGGGATAAAAACAGTTTTTAGAAACATTAAATTTATTTATTATCTTTAATCGATAATTTGTCAAAATTGATATTCTGCCATAGTCTTTATCATTGCAAGAGGACGAAATTCTATCAGCAACTTCTTTTTGAAACATAAATATTAGCTTTTTGAAATTGGGAGGCCAGTTATTAAATTTTATAAATTTTACTAATATTTGAGTAGAAATATTGTAAGGTAAGTTACCAACAATTATAGTATTTGGTTTAATTATATTTTCTAAATTGAGATCTAGAATATCGTTTATAATAATTTCTTTATTTTTGAATTTTATTGAATCTAAATCTTTTATTAACCTTCTATCTTTCTCGATTAAAGTAAGTTTATCTGGATCTTCCAAAGCTAGTAATTTTGATAAATTTCCTGTGCCTGGCCCTATCTCAATCACATTTTTGTTCTTCAAATTTTCGAGCTTACAAATTTTATTTAAAACGTTTTGATCAACTAAGAAATGTTGACCCAGGCTTTTTTTAGGTTTCATTTTTGTGACTTTAAAAAGGTTATGCAATTTCTCAAACTTTCAGAATTAGATAATCTTTTATTAATTATATTTTTTCCAACTCCATGATCTGGTGAGACGCGTAAATATTTTAAACCTAAAGTTATATTAATTGCATCAAATCCATATATTGCTTTAAAAGGTGATAATACTTGATCGTGATACATTCCTATTATTAAATCATAATTATCCCTGATTTTTTTTACAAAAACTGTGTCTGACGGTATGGGTCCTGAAATATTATATTTTTTTCTTTTAAGCCTTTTAATTATCGGTATTAACGTTACCTTTTCCTCCGAATTGACTCTCATCTCAAAGTTATGGGGATTTAAGCCAAGAATAGCTGTGCGGGGGTTTTTTTTAAAAATTTTTTTATAATTTATCAATAATGATTCAATTTTACCAAAAATATTTTTTCTACTAATATACTTTGAAACTTTTTTAATTTGAATATGCGTTGTAAGTGGGCATACGCTTAAATGTTTATTATATATTAACATTACTGCATTATCTTTAATGTTATTTTTTGCTCCTAAGTATTCTGTTATTCCAGGAATTTTCTCACTTAGAAATCTACTTTTATCAATTGGACAGTTTATAAAACCTTTTAACTTATTTCTAATTGACAACTTATGAGCAATATTAAAGCATTTTTTTAAATAAGTTCTTGAGTTTTCTTTAGAAACATTAAAACAGTCTTTAAATTTTAAATCTATATTTATTATATTTATAGAGCTAGAAGAAATACGATTATCTAAATCATTGATTTTATTTATTTTTATATTTTTAAATCCTATCTTTAAAAATTGTTTTTCAAGTAGTTTTTTATTTCCAATTATATAAACATTATCAAAAATTTTTTTATTTTTTTTCCAAATTTTGCCAATTAGTTCAGAATTTATACTATTTGGTTCACCTAAAATTATTGCTATCTTTTTATTCATTAAATTTAATTAGTGTTGAGTTCTCTATGTTGGTAAAATGTGATCTTGAAAAAAGTTCTAATTTTTCAATTTTTGCCCTTTCAATTAATTGATTTTTAATTTTGGTATAATTTATTTGACTATCCTTTTTGTCTTTTAATAAACTTTTAATAGCTAAATCAATTTCATAATTATCAATGGTTAATTGATCTTTATATAATAAAAATATTAATGAATTCCACTTAAGATCCGTTTTATATTTATTTGTTAATAAATCATAATCTAAACCATTACCACTCATAACATTTGACAAATTTTTTATGTCAGTATCGAATAATTTTGAAATATTCTTTAAAATATTATCGAGATCATTTTTATTATAATTTTTTATACTATATTTTTTAATTTCATTCTCTTTTAGCTTTTGTCTTATTAAATTTTGAACTGCTATTGGCTTTGCATCATTTATATGAATTTGATTAATTTCCCTTTTTTTTGACAAAATTAAGAAAGTTATTTCATTTTTAAGTTCATATGAGGTTATAACATTATTTCCAACTTTAATAATAATTTTATTATTGATACTAAAAGCAGTACTTTTAAAAGAAAATAGAATTATAAATATTGCAAATAATTTAATAAAATATTTTCTCATTTACCTAATTTAGGTGTATTTATACTAGTGAAAGGAATAATTGAAATTTTAAACATTAAAGAGTTACTTGGCTCTATGTCTCTATCTGTATAAAATTCTCTTCTATAAATTAAACTCGCTTTTAAGCAATCGTTTATATAATCATAACTTAAATTATAAAAATCAGCAGAATTTGAAATTAAATTTCTTTTAGTTTCAAAATTTATTTTATTATTATTATTTAAATTAAAACCCAATCCAAGTTTTGTAAACTCTTTATTCCCTATATGATTTTTTTCTTCTAAGTATTTTATATTAAAATTAACTTTATCGTTATCAAATCCAACAACAACATCATTTCCAATTAATTCTTTATAATTTTGATCTAAAGAGAAATTGTAATTTATCTCAAGATCATCTGTAGCGAAGAAATTAATATCACCAACTACATCAGAAAATCTTTGTCCTAGTGAGGACTCAGATGGCATGCTCGGGTTTTCATTTGCACTTATTACTTGTCCTAAAGATATATCAAATTTATCCTTTAAGATATTATTAGACATTTTTTTTGACTGATTGTATTCAAAACCTAGGGCTAAACTCAATCCATTTTCAATAACATCAATTTCACTCATTTTATTTATTTCGTATAGATTTGAGTAAGTTAATCTTTCTCCACTTTTTAATTGTCTCATATCATTAGTTGGAGAATAACGTAATGAAAAACGGGGAGTAAATTCCTCAAATTTTGTTGATGATTCCTTAAACAAGTCGTATTTTCCTTGATAAGATAAAACACCAGATAATTCATTATTTGTATCTTCATTTTTTAGATTAGAAACTTTTTTTGATCTATAATTCACGCCTTTTATCAAACCTTTAAGCTGAGTCTCAAGACCATTCTTGCTTCTATTTTTTAAAGAACTAAAATTTAAATCATTTACCAGAAACTCTGTTTGTTTATTTCCATCAAAATTTCTTACATCAACTAGTGTATTTAGATCTAATATACCTAATTTTTCACTATTTAGTAAATTAGTTTGAAAATCTATACTCGGAAAGAGATATTCGTACCTTTCATCCCCAGTTTTATTTAAATCTTCGAAAGCACTTATGCTGGCATTTATCAAAAATTTATCATTTGTAAAATTATAATTAATATAATTTTCTAAAATATTTTCATTTTTATCTACTAGAAAAGTTTCAATATCATGAACTTTAAAATAAGTTGGATTTGAAACTTTTTGTGTATTTATTTCCAAATTATTTATAAATTCACTACCTTTAGAAAAATCTATAAATAAATTCGAAAAAAAATGACTTCTAGAACCTTCAGTTTTTTTATCATTAGTCTCTTTGTAGCCTTGAGAATAACTAGTGTCTAATAATAATGAACTTCTTCGAAACTCTTGCCTATACTCTGCAAAAACTATTGGATTTTCTTTGGTGTATAGCCTTGGTGTTAAAGTTAAATCACGATCATTTCCAATTGCAAAGAAGTAGGGAACATTTATACCTGTTCCGACAGAGCTGTTAGAAGTTAAAATCGGCGCAAGTAACCCAGATCTTCTTTTAACAGTAGGATCTGGATGAGAAAATCTTGGAAAATAAAAAATTGGTACATCATAAATCTGTAAAACCGCATTTTTGTAATATATAGTTTTTTTAATATTGTCATGAGAAAGATTTGAGGCTTTCATTGACCAGGGAGGACATTTATCCTCACCTCTGTCTTTACAAAAAGTAAAAATTCCTTTTGTCATCTCACTTTTAGTTTCAGATATTGATAAAGTGTTAGCAAATAGTCTTGGATCATTATCAATATTATCTTTAAAACTTTCATCGTTGAAAAAGGCCTTTATATCAGATCCTACAATTTTATTTTTATTTTCGTCTAAGTAGATCTGACTAAATTCAAATATATTATTATTTATATCTTCTAATTTTACAGTGCCCTTTGAGAAAAAAATATTATTATTCCTGTTATAATTAAACATACTTAAAAATATTTCATTTCCGTCAATATCGTTAATTATGGTCTCATGATCTGACTTTATAACTCCATTAATATTATCAAAAATTACATCTTTAGATATTATTTCGAATCCTTTTTCTGTAGTTATTTTTGTTTCTCCTTGAGTCTTCAGCAAATCTTTAGATTTGTTATAGTTCGCAATATTTGTTTTTAATGTATTATTTTCTGCGTCTGTTACAATAACATTATCAATTAATGAAATTTCGTTATTCTTTTTTGAAACTTTTATTTTTTCTGATTTGATATCTAAAGATTCTGCGTGAGCTATCACAAAGTTTAGATAAAATAATAGAATATAAATAAATTTATTTTTCATTTATTTGCATAATTCCAATTGTACAAAAGATACCAATTAGTATCAGCGGCATCCAAACTGATAAACTTAAAGAAATTTTACCGGCTACACCCATTGCTAGAGAAAGATCTTTTAGATAGTAAATAATTACACATGTTATCATTGAGATAAATATATAATAAAAATTTCTTACTTTAATTGAGGTTTTAATTACCAAAATTGCAGCTAATAAAACCATTAAAAATAAAAAGACTGGTAAAGACAACAAACTGTTAAGTTTTTTATTTAAATAATCTGCCGGATATCCTTTATTAACCAATGACTCGTACTCAACAAAAAGCTCAAAAAATGAGAGAGTATCTAAGTTTTTGTATATTGTTTTGAGGTCTTTTGCAGAATATAGAGAGTTAATTTTAAATTCATCAAAGGTTTGTACAGTTTTGCCCTCTTTGATTTCGTAAATCTCAACATCATTTAAAGTCCACTGACTTGTTTTGATGTCTCCACTAGTAGCTTCTATTCTTCTTATCACTTGACCAGTCTTACTTAAATCAAAAATAGATACATCACTAATTGAGTTTTCTTTTAATTCAACAGCAGTAATTATCCTTAAGCCATCGGACAATTTTTCCTTAATCCATAATCCATTTTTGTTTATAGCAAAAAGGTGATCGACATCTCTCGAATATTTGGCTTTAATATCCTCATATGATTTTATCATTGATGAAGTCATTGGGCTTATAAAAACTAAAATCACTACACCTAAAATAAATGCAGCAGTTCCTAAGATCATTATAATTTTAAAATTTGAATAACCAAAAATTTTCATCGTTAATAAATCTCTATTTAAACCTATTGAGATAAAAAACCAGATGCTTGATAAAAAGATAATAAAAGGTATTAAAACCAACAAAAGATTTGGAACAAAAAGGCTAGTCAATAAAAAAGGTAAATTTAATCCAACATTTAAATTTTTAAAAAATTCAATTTCCTCAAATAAGTTTAATGTGATAGAAGCGCAAATAAAAAATAATGATACATTTCCTACAACTTTAAGAAAATTTAAAATCAGGTATTTATTTACAATCTTATTAATCATATTTTAGTTTTTTCTCTTTAACAAATTTAAATAACAAATATAGATATAATATTGGGGCTAGAGTAAAAGGAAACAAAAAATAAAAAAAAGTGTTTAAATATGAAAAGCTTGAGTATCTTAATAATATCTCAGCAATTGTTAGGATAATAAATCCTAAAGAGAATATTAAATATTGCTTTAGTCTTTTCCTACTTACATCAGCGATTAATAAAAAAGATATAATAATTGGCAATATGGGTATATAGAAAGGCATACCAATTCTTCTATTTAAATTTTCAATAACGTTATTATTTAGGTCTTTGTTAGAACAATTAAATATATTTAAATCACTATTTTTGTTTTTTTTAAAACCAATGCAACTTAATAAATTTATAGTTGAGGTTTCTTGTATCTTTGGTTGTTTTATTACCCTAGTGTTTAATTTATCTAAAGTAATCTCAGTCTTTTTAAAATTGACTGATTTAATTTCTTTTTTTTTTGTTAAAGTTTGTATTGATCCATCAAGTAAGATTAATTTTAAGCCTTCGAAGTATCCTCTAGATGCAAATATTGAAATATCTTCATTTTCCTTTACTTCTGTAGGTGAAAGAGTAGCCAAAGCATCCTCTTTATCGCTAATAAATATATTTTCCATTTCATTTTTATCATTTTTTTTCTGAATAAAAAAAGTTATATTGTCAAAATTATCACTAAAATCGTTAGTTTTAATAATTGAGTTAAAACTAGTTGTCTTTTCCCCGGCAATGAGAAGTCTAGAAGTATTTAGTGAGAGAGGATTTAAAAAAACTGAAAAAAATAACTGTAAGAAAAGTACAAAAATTGACAACCTAACAAATAAATTTAGAAGTTTTACTTTACTCATTCCCATAGTCCATAAAATTATAAATTCATTATTTCTCTGAAATTTTAAAATTGATAAAAATAATGCAATTAGAAAACTAAGTGGAATAAATTTTGTGATAATATTAGTTAAATTTAATATCGAGTAAGCTAAATATGTACTAAATGAAAGGCCATTTTCTACTATCAAATCTAAAAAATTCACAGCTCTTGCCGTCCACGCTATAATAGATAAAGTAAGCAATATAACTGTAAAGGTTTTAAGAACCTCAAGACTTATGTAAGAATTAATTTTATTTATATTCATTTAAAATTGATGTATTATA
>MDSZ01028624.1_pt1 | contig 17485 bp, 31 predicted proteins | sample 811201 | NCBI WGS metagenome assembly MDSZ01 (sample SAMN05326647, study PRJNA326480) | marine metagenome | isolation source: seawater | place: Indian Ocean: North | collected 2010
TGAATGCATTGTCAACTCCAGCATTCTTTGCTTGAGCTCTAATATTATTCCCATAATCAAATACAATTGAACCTTTTTGTTGCAAATCCAGCAGACCCTTCACATGCATTGCCATCGATCTGATACTTTCTTTTTTATATTTATAAGGGTCATTATTCCTCAATGAAACTGCATCCTCAAAAGAAAAATTATTAGGAATGTATCCATCCAACTCATCATGGGCAGATGTTTGATCGGTAACTAGATCTGGAATTATACTTTTTCCCACGAATTCTGGGATTATATCAGCTGCATTACCTAACAAACCAATACTTAGTGGCTTTTTCTCTTCAAGTGCAATTTTAGCAATAAAAATTGCTTCATCCACACTATTTGCTGATCTATCTAAATATTTAGTATTAATTCTTCGTTTTATTCTATTTTCATCTATTTCAACACATATCGAGACACCACCAGCCATGCTCACAGCGAGAGGCTGAGCGCCCCCCATACCTCCAAGCCCTGCAGTTAAAACTAGCTTCCCCCTAAGATTATCACTCCCCCAATGAACCTTAGCAGCAGATATGAATGTTTCATATGTGCCTTGGAGAATACCCTGGGTTCCGATATATATCCAACTTCCTGCAGTCATTTGCCCGTACATAATTAAACCTTTTTTTTCTAATTCATCAAAATGATCCCAGTTTGCCCAATTCGGGACAAGATTAGAATTAGCTATCAGCACACGAGGTGAATATTCATGTGTTTTTAATACACCAACAGGTTTCCCAGATTGAATTAATAATGTTTCATCATGATTTAATCTTTTGAGGGTATCCAAAATTGATTCATAACACTCCCAATTTCTTGCTGCTTTCCCTTTTCCACCATAAACAATTAATTCATCAGGGTTTTCAGCAACATTTTGATCAAGATTATGTTGTATCATTCGATATGCTGCTTCAATCTGCCAATTTTTGCAGTTTAATTGATTGCCTATTGGTGGTCTAATCTTTTGATTCATATAAATTCTATATTAAAAATATCTTTTTAACTTTCTCCAATAATTAGGATTTTCAAACATTGTACTGTATGAAAAGATTGAAATATTATTAAAACTCATTCTTTTTAATCTATTTATTTTTTTTCCAGCTGATCTTGGTGACTGATTATATATTGATATACCTACTATGATTTTATCATGAAATTTCCTTGGGAGATTATCTTTTATAATATACATATTTTGCACAAAATCATTGTTATCAGTTTTATAATTCATTGGAACAGCCCAATCAATATAGCCTGCGGATAACCATAAATCCCATTCTTGAAAAAATGTTAATTTTGCATTAAATATATTTGGTTTTACTGCTGCAGAAATAATACAATTTGGCAAGTTATTTTTTATTACAATATTTGCTCTTTTGACAAATTTTGTAATTGCGTTACTTTTAAAGTCTAAAAATACTCTGTTGAAATTTTCGTCTAAAGGTTTATTTTGATAGTTATTTAATTCAGAAAAATTAGATAAACCAACTTCATTATATCCATAATCTGCACTGTGGTACCTTATGTAGTCATAATGAATTCCATCTATTTGATAGTTTTGCGTCAATTCAGTAATAACATTAATTAAATGAAGATTGACATCAGGATTTGTGGGTGCTAAAAAAAAACCCTCTTTATCAATAATAATTTTATTTTCTTCAGATAAGAACTTTCTTTTCAATATATATTCATCATCAACTTTCCTATCTAACCATTCTGGTTTTCGAAAAAATAAATGTTCACTTTGTATAGGCTTTTTAGGTGATGACCATAAATAGTATATATTGAGCCATGCATGTACCTTTATATTTTTATTTTTACAAATTGATTTTAAATAATGCAGCGGGTCAAAATTAATATCAACAAGATTGGATTTCGGTACGAAACTAGAATTATAAAACGAATCACCCCTTCCTCTTACCTGAGCAAAGATATGATTAAAACCATTTTGTTCAGCAAATTCTACCATATCATCAATTAACTGAGAACTGACCATATGATCTCTTACTATCCAAAGGGCTCTAATATCCTGTTCAGGATATGAGAAGATAAAACTAATTAAAAATAATAGTTTAGGAATAAATCTTAAGATCGTCATAATAGAGATTATTACGCTGGACTTAAAATTTATTTTTTAGGTGGCATCGGTCTCTTTATCTTCAGAAGTAGAAATTTCAACCATATCTACAAATTCGATAATTGATACAGGCGCTCTATCATTATCTCTGTAGCCTAATTTTATTAACCTTGTATATCCACCTGGCCTATCAACATACCTAGGGGCAACTTCCTTAAATAGAGATTTAACAATATTTTTATGCGGCAGTTTCCTAGCAACCATTCGTCTAGAATGAACATCATCTTTTTTCGCTAGCGTAATTAGTGGTTCTATAAATGACCTTAATTCTTTTGCTTTTGCATCGGTAGTCTTTATCCTCTTGTGGACAACCAACTGAGAAGCTAGATTCATGAGTAAGGCTTTACGATTTTCGGTTTTCCTTCCTAGCTTACGACCTTTTTTTCTATGCCGCATTTATTTTTACCCTTCTTCTGCCATTATTTTTGTAGTATCCATACCGAAATTAAGACCCATAGAACTTAACTTTTCAACTAATTCTGTTAAGGACTTTCTGCCAAAATTTTTGTACTTTAGCATTTGATTTTCTTCTTTACTTACCAACTCATGAATATATTTTATTCCAGCTGCTTGTAAACAATTAAAACTTCTAACGGATAACTCCATTTCATCAATTGCTTGATTTAATAGATTTCTTAGAGCTAGTGTCTCATCAGACACGCCTTTAGAAATTTCAAGTATTTCTGGGTTCGCAATAGCTTCAACAAACTTCAGATGCTCTCTTATATATGTAGCTGAGTAACTAATTGCATCTTTCGGATTAATAGAGCCATCAGTTTCTACTTCAACTGTTAGAATTTCTATAGGTTCTTTTGCGCCTGGTACTGGCTTAACGCTATAACTAACATTAGTTACTGGATTAAAAATGCTATCAATAGACAAAGTCCCAACTGTTAAATTAGGTAATTCATTTTCTTCCGATGGTACATAGCCCTTACCTATTCCAATTCGAAGCTCCATTTCTATTTTACCACTAGTATTAACCTCAGTTATATATTGATCAGGATTTAAAATCTCAAACTGATCACTGGCAGATTGAATATCTTGCGCCGTGACAATCCTTTTACCTTTTAAAGAAAGATTAACTTTATCAGGATTATTATCCATTAGTTTAAATCTTACCTTTTTTAAATTCATTATAATATCAGCGACATCATCCTTAATACCTTTAATCGTTGAAAATTCATGATCCACACCTTCTATCTTTACATGTGTTACTGCAGCACCAGGGATGCTTGTTAGTAAGACCCTTCGCATTGCATTACCAAGAGTAATTCCATAACCCCTATCTAATGGTTGGATTAAAAACTTGCCACTTGTATTTGTTAAAGATTTCTCATCAGTTTTAACTTTTAGATTAAATGATTTATCCATTTATAATTTGTCCTTTTTTATTAAAATTTATTTAGAGTACAGCTCTACTACTAATTGTTCATTAATTGTTAAGTTCATTTGATCTCTTTCTGGAACACTAACAAATACACCAGTCATTTTTGCTTTGTCAAGATCAAGCCAAGGAATATCAATATCCCCTTTAATTGTTCTAATTGATTCCAAGATTATATCCATTTTTTTACTTTTTTTTCTGACAGAAATTTTATCACCTGATTTTACTATGTAAGATGGGATATTTACTGGTTTATCGTTTACCAAAAAGTGTTTATGACTAACTAATTGTCTTGCAGATGGCCTTGTTGGCGCAAAACCTAATCTGTATACCACATTATCTAATCTACTTTCGAGTAATTGCAACATATTGGTTCCAGTTTCCCCTTTTAGTTTCTCTGCTTTTTTAAAGACTATTCTAAATTGTTTCTCTAAAAGCCCATACATGAATTTTATTTTTTGTTTCTCTTGCAGCTGAATACCATAATTTGAGACCTTAGACCTTCGAGTTTGCGCATGCTGACCTGGACCATAGGGTTTACGGTTCAGCAATTTATCATATTTTGGATTACCAAAAATATTTTCGCCAAACTTTCTTACTAGCTTACCTCTTGGTTGGTTTAATTTTGCCATATTTAATTTTCTCTCGTGTTTTTTATTAAACTCGTCTCCTCTTCGGAGGGCGACATCCATTATGAGGCAAAGGTGTGACGTCCTTAATTGATGTTATTTGCAGTCCGGATACTGCTAATGCTCTAATAGCAGACTCCCTTCCTGCACCTGGCCCTTTGACCTCTACTGAAATACTGATTATTCCCATCGCAAGAGCAGATTCTGCAACCTTTTGTGCTGTTAGAGTCGCAGCATAAGCAGTGCTTTTTCGAGAACCTTTAAACCCATTAGAACCAGCTTTTTGCCAAACCAGAACATTTCCAAATTTATCTGCGATTGTCACATGTGTATTATTAAATGTTGATTTAATATGTGCAACAGCATTTGTATCGATAATTTTCTTTTTTTTCTTTTGTTTTTTTTCAGCCAAAATTTCTTCCTTATTTTAAAATTATATAGCTTTCTTACCTAATCCAATTGTTCGTTTTTTGCCTTTTCGCGTACGTGCATTTGTCTTTGTACGCTGACCATTAGATGGCAACCCTCTTCTATGCCTGAGACCTCTGTAGGCACCGACATCTTTCAATCTCTTAATGTTCATAGCATTTAGAGACCTTAGCTCACCTTCAACATTCATATCTAAATCATTAATAATTTCCCTGATAGAGACTATTTGCTTCTCTGTTAAATCTTGCACTCTTTTTTCAGTATCAATTTTTGCCTTTTTGCATATCATTAAAGCCGTTGATAGACCGATGCCATGAATATAGCACAATGAGTATGCAATTTTTTTATTCCTTGGGATATCTATACCTACAATTCGTGCCATTTTACCTATCCTTGCCTTTGCTTATGTTTAGGGTTTTCACATATAACCAACACGTTGCCCTTACGTCTAATTATTTTACATTTTGCACACATTTTTTTTACTGATGCTCTAACCTTCATAATACTATTTTTTCCTGTATACGATTCTACCTCTTGATAAATCATAAGGACTCATTTCGAGGGTTACAACATCGCCTGGAAGAATTTTGATAAAATGCATCCTCATCTTACCACTAACATGTGCTAGTACTGTGTGTTGGTCACCACCTATCTCTACATCCACTCGGAACATAGCATTTGGCAAAGTCTCTTTTATTACACCATCTATAGTAATTGCTTTTTCTTTAGCCATGTTTCCTCACCTTACTTAAAATATGCGGACCATCTTCTCTTATTGCAATTGTATGCTCAAAATGAGCTGATACTAAACCATCAGTTGTTAATATAGTCCAACCATCTTCTGCTGTAAATATATCTTTTGAGCCTAAGTTAATCATAGGTTCAATTGCAATACACATACCTGCATGAAGCTTATAGCCTTGCTTTGGGTTACCATAATTGGGGACCTGAGGTTCCTCATGCAAATTTTCACCTATCCCATGTCCAACTAGTTCTCTTACTACTGAAAATCCATTAGATTCTGCATGAGTTTGAACAGCATGTCCAATATCGCCTACAAAATTGCCTGGTTGAGCCTGCTCAATACCTTTGTATAGGGATTCTTCGGTAATTTGCATAAGTTTATTTTTCTCATCAGAAATATTTCCAACTGCAAATGTTTTAGCATGGTCACCATAAAAACCATTTAACTCTGCTCCACAATCAATACCTACAATTTGGCCTTCTTTTAATTGTAAATGATCATGAGGAATACCATGTACTACAGCATTATCTATAGATATGCATAATGTAGATGGGAATCCCATATAACCTTTAAATGCCGGCCTAGCTCCCTGAGATACTATGTATTCTTCTGCTTTTTTATCTAAGTCAAATAAGCTTGCGCCAGGCACAACATAGTCTGATAACATTTCAATTGTATCTGCCACAATTTGGCAACTCTTTGAAATCATATCTATTTCTCTATCAGATCTAGTATATACCATTATATTCTTCTCCTACCGCGAATCTTTCCCTTAGACAAAAATCCATCATAATGCCTCATCATAAGATGAGATTCTAATTGTTGCAAAGTATCTAATGCTACACCAACAATAATCAGAAGACTGGTGCCTCCAAAAAATGAGGCTAAATCATATTCTACATCCATAGTTTGCATAAGTATATATGGGAATATGGCAACTATAGCAAGTGCTATAGAACCTGGCAGGGTTACTTTGGAAAGTATATTATCTATATACTCTGAAGTCTTTTTACCTGGTCGCACTCCCGGGATAAAACCTCCTTGCTGCTTCATTTGGGATGAAACTTGAACAGGATCAAATGCTATAGCAGTATAAAAATATGTAAAAAATATTATCATCAATCCAAAAAATATCCAATAAACAGGATGCTCAAATGAAAACCATCTCATAATTGTTGAAGAAAAATCGCTATCAGTAAAAAAGGTAGATATAGTACTAGGAATAAACATAATTGATTGAGCAAAAATAATTGGCATAACACCAGCTGTATTTACCCTTAAGGGGATATGAGTATTTTGCCCACCATACACTTTTCTACCTACGACTCTTTTAGCATATTGGACAGGTATTTTCCTTGTGCCCTGTGTGAGGAGCACTACAAAACAAATTACCAGAAACATAATTCCCATTAATACTAATTCTGAAATAAATATTTTCTCCCCTGCAATAACTGCACGGACTTCATTACCTATAACAAATGGTAATCTAGAGATAATACCAACCATAATAATTAAAGATATACCATTACCAATACCTCTTTCGGTAACCTTTTCCCCCATCCACATTAATAAAATTGTTCCTGTGACCATGCTAATTATTGCAGTAAAAACAAAGAGCGCCCCAGGATTTATAACAACCTGAAGTTCTTTTTCCAAAAAAACTGTGACCCCATAAGATTGCATTGCAGCAATTAGTACGGTTCCATATCTAGTGATTTGCGTAATCTTTTTTCTACCAGCTTCACCCTCTTTTTGTAATCTTTGAAAATATGGTAAAACCGAACCCATTAGCTGTATGATAATTGATGAAGAAATGTATGGCATTATTCCAAGTGAAAACAATGACGCTTTTTCAAAAGCACCACCAACGAACATATTAAAAAGGCCAAATAAAGTATCCTGCAATCTATCAAACGCGCCAGCTAACGCATTACCATCGACACCAGGAATGGGGATATGAGCGCCAATCCTAACGACTATTAGTATAGAAAGCGTGTAAAATATTTTCAATCTTAGCTCAGGGATACTAAATATTGTTTTTATTTTGTTTATCATTCCACTATCGCGATCCCACCCGCTTTTTCGATTTTATTTTTAGCTGCTTCACTAAATGAAGTTGCTTTTATATTTATTTTTCTATCAATATCTCCATCACCTAATATTTTTATCGGCTTCAAGGCAGACCTTACAAGTCCATTTTTGTTTAATATGACTGCATCAAAATCAGAAATCTTTTTTATTTTTACAATATCACATATGTTTACAATCTGAAACTTTTCTCTGAAAATATTGTTAAACCCTTTTCTAGGTAATCTACGCGATAGAGGCATCTGACCACCTTCGAACCAAGGCCTTTTTTTATTACCTGACCTCTGTCCAGAACCTTTGTGTCCCCTTCCTGATGTCTTTCCTAAACCAGTCCCATGACCTCGTCCTTTTCTTTTCTTTTTCTTCACAGAGCCCTTTGCTGGATTTAACGAATCTAATCTCATCCTTTAGACCTCTTCGATTTTTAGGAGATAATCTATCTTTTTTATCATCCCTCTAATTTGAGGTGTGTCAGTTTTCTCCACACACTGATTTAATTTTTTTATACCTAATGCAGCCAGAGTGCTTTTTGCTTTTGGCTTATAACCTATCGCGCTTTTTACTTGTGTAATTCTTAACATCTTTTTCATTTAAATATTTCAGTTATTGTTATCCCTCTTTTGCTTGCAATCGATACAGCATCTTTAAGATTCATTAATCCATTAAGGGTTGCGTAAACAAGATTCATTGAGTTTTTAGAACCATATCGCTTTGTTAAAATATTGTGGACCCCAACCTGCTCCATTACAGACCTAACTGGTCCACCTGCTATTATGCCTGTACCTGGAGAAGCTGGTTTCAACATTACCCTACTCGCACCATGCTTACCAATTATTTTATGAGGAGTTGTACCATTAATTAATGGTATTTTTACCATATTCCTTTTTGCTATCTCTTTACCTTTTTGAATGCACATTATGACCTCATTCGCCTTACCAAGTCCGATCCCGATATGACCTTTCCCATCACCAACTGCAACCAAAGCAGAAAACCTAAACCTTTTGCCTCTAGAGGTCACTTTTGCAGTCCTATTGATTTTTATTACTGACTCTTCTAGCAGATCTAATTCTGATGGATTAACATTAATCAATTCATTCTCCTTTAAAAATTTAAACCTTCTTTACGTGCAGCATCAGCAAATGCTTTAACACGACCATGAAAAGGATATCCGTTCCTATCAAATACTACTTTTGTTATCTTTTTTTCTTTTGCTAATTTTGCAAGATTTTTACCAACAATGATGGATAAATCAGTTTTATTTCTAGACTTAGCAATTTGCTTTTTTAAAATTTTATCTTTAGATGAGCAAGAAGCAATAGTTTGACCTTCATAATCATTAATTATTTGACATTCAAAATGCTTATTACTTCTGTAAACGACTAGTCTAGGATAAACTGGATGGAACCTTGAGATACCTTTGCTTCTATTTCTCCTACGATTTTTTCTTTTTAGGTTATTATTGAATATTCCCATTTTTATTCACCCACAGTCTTACCTTGCTTAATTTTAACATATTCATTCTTATACCTTATACCTTTACCCTTGTAAGGCTCAGGTTTACGAAATGATCTGATTTTTGACGCAACTGAACCAACTAGCTGCTTTTCTATACCACTAACTTTAACAACAGTTCGTTCAGCTGTAACATTTATTCCGTCAGGAATATCAAAATATATGTCGTGAGAGTAACCTATTTGTAGTTTCAATCTATTCCCCTCCATACTTGCCTGATAACCAACTCCTACTATCTCTAACTCCTTTTCAAAACCAACAGATACACCTAGAACCATATTACTGACAATCTGTCTTGTAGTACCATGTAAAGACCTGCTAAGCGAAGTATCATCAACTCTATTAAAAAAAATGCTATTATCCTTGATTTCAACTTTAATGTTAGCATGAACTAACCACGACTGTTGTCCTTTAGCACCTGATATTTTTATTAAATTATCTTTTAATTCAACTTTTACATCATCCGGTATAATTACTGGATTATTACCTATTCTAGACACGTTTAATAAACCTCACACAAAAGTTCACCGCCAACACCAAGATGCATAGCTGACTTATTACTAACAACACCTTTTGAGGTAGATAAAATAGATATACCAAGTCCATCGAGTACTCTTGGTATTTCTTTATTTCCAACATAAATACGCTGTCCTGGCCTACTACACCTTTTGATTTTTTCTATTACGGACCTGCCACTTTGATCATACTTAAGAAATATCCGTATTGTAATAAAATCGTTATCATTAATAAAGAAGAAATCTTTTATATACTTCTCTTCTTTAAGAACAAATGCTATCCTCTTTTTTAAAACCGATGATGGAATATCTACCCACCTTTTTTTGCTACTTAAAGCATTTCGTATTCTTGTTAAAAAATCTGCTATAGGGTCAGTCATCGACATATTTTTTTCCTCTACCAACTTGCCTTTGTTACACCTGGAATTTCACCATTTAAAGCCATTTCTCGAAATGAGAGCCTAGATAATTTGAAACGCCTTATTACACCTCTGGGTCGACCAGTAACAAAACATCTATTTCTTAGCCTGATTGGACTAGAGGATTTAGGAAGCTTATCTAACTTGTTTACCGCATTATCTCTTTCTTCAATTGGAGTATCTGGATTACTTATAATTGCTTTTAATTCTGCTCTTTTATCTGCGTACTTAAGAATAGTCTTTAATAGTTTTTTTTCACGAACAATTTTTGATTTTTTTGCCATTAAGCTGCCTCATCTATTTTATTATTTTCAGGCTTATTAATTAAAGGAAGTCCCATTTCTTTTAATAACCAATATGCTTCATTATCACTATTAGCTGTAGTGTTAATTGTAATATTTAATCCTCTGACTGAATCAATATTATCATAATTTATTTCTGCAAAAATTATTTGCTCTCTTACTCCAAAATTATAGTTTCCCCTACCATCAAAAGATTTATAAGAAAGCCCCCTAAAGTCTCTACTCCTAGGCAATGCAATACATACTAACCTTTCAAAAAATTCATACATTTTTACCGACCGTAATGTGACCTTACAGCCAACAGGAAAACCTTTCCTAATTTTAAAATTAGATATATCCGATTTTGATTTTGTAATTATTGGTTTCTGACCAGAAATTGCAGCAAGTTCTTGAACCGCACTATCTAGACCTTTAGAATTTATTTTGGCATCACCAATACCCATATTTAAAGATATTGCTACCATTTTTGGGACCTCATAAATATTTTTATAAGAAAATCTGGATATTAAACTAGGCATCACATTTTCTTCATATGACTTCTTCATGTTAGGAATAAAAATACCATTATTAATTTCTATAGGTTTACTATCTGTTTTTTTCTTTGGCATTATTGTATCTGAGTTTCCTCACCTGTTTTTTTTAATATCCTAACTTTGGAACCATCATCTAAAATCCTGTAACCAATTCTAGAAACTTGTCCATTTTGCAAAACCATAACATTAGAAATGTGAATGGACGCTTCTTTTTCAACTATACCGCCATTAGGATTCTCCTGAGACGGTCTTGTGGATTTTTTGATAAAGTTCACACCTTCAATAATTACCCTCTGCTTTTTGGGCGAAACGAACAGAACTTTTCCTTCCATACCTTTATGGGCTCCACTCATAACTCTTATTTTCATTCCTTTTTTTATAATCATTATAAAACCTCCGGAGCTAGAGAGATAATTCGCATGTAACCAGACTCACGGAGCTCTCTTCCAACAGGTCCAAAGATTCTAGTGCCTCTTGGCTCACCTTGACTATTTAATAAGACAGCTGCATTTTCATCAAAACGAATTGAACTCCCATCTTTTCGACGATACTCCTTTTTTGTTCGAACTACTACAGCGCGATGAACTTCACCTTTAGTTACCATACCACCAGGAATAGCTTTTTTTATGGTAATAACTATTTGATCTCCCACACTAGCATATTTTCGACCGGAACCACCTAAAACTTTGAAGCAAAGAATTTCTTTTGCTCCAGTATTATCAGCTACTTTTAATCTTGTTTCCTGTTGTATCAATTTCTATTCCACTATCTTTGATTGTTGCAATATCTCAGTAACCTGCCACTTTTTATTCTTACTTATTGGCTTTGTAGATACGATTTTAACTATATCACCCTCTTTCGGCGAAACTTTAGAAACATGGGTAAGATATTTTTTATATTTTTTTACTCTCTTTTTATAAGTGGGGTGTGATATAACCCTTGTTACTAGTACATTTACTGTATCTTTCATTTTTGTTGACACAACCTTGCCAACCAAGTTTTGGCGTGTTAATTTTTTTGACATCACTTATTCATCACTTTCATTCAATTTTTTCTGATGCATGACTGTTTTTATTCTAGCAATTTTCTTTTTGGTTTTCTTTATTTGAGATAAGTCCTCTAACTGCTGCATACTTTTTTGAAACCGTAAATTTTGCAAAGCTTCTTCCATTTCTTCAAGCTGATTAATAAGATCTGAATATGAGGAGGAACTTGCAATACTTTCAATCATTACAATACTCTCCTTTCTACAAGTTTTGTCTTTATTGGAAGCTTATGACTAGCATTTCTAAATGCTTCCTCTGCCATAGATCTATCTACACCATCAATTTCAAATAAAATTCTACCAGGTTTTACACTAGCCACCCAATATTCTAATGTGCCTTTTCCTTTACCCATTCTAGTTTCTGCAGGTTTTGCAGTAATAGGTTTATCGGGAAATATGCGAATCCACATTTTACCAACTTTTCTAACTATTCTGGAAATAACAATCCTAGACGCTTCAATCTGCCTAGCTGTAACCCATCCAGGTTCCATAGCCTTCAATCCAAAACTGCCAAATGCTACGTGATTTCCTCTAGCTGCCATGCCTTTTCGATTTCCTCTGTGATGTCTTCGAAATTTTATTTTTTTGGGTTCTAACATATTTAATTATTGTTCATATTTTATGATTTACAGATCCATACCTTTACACCAATGATACCATAGGCAGTTTGCGCTTCACTGAGAGCATAATCAATATCTGCTCTTAATGTATGAAGCGGAACGCTACCATCAGAGTACTTTTCACTCCTGGCAATTTCAACACCGCCTAACCTACCAGCAATGTTTATACGAATACCGTTTGCACCCATTCGCATTGTAGCTTGAATAGCCTTACTGACCACTCTTCTATAAGATATTTTCTTTTTTAACTGTTGACAAATATTTGACCCAACAAGAGATGCATTCAACTCCGGTCTTTTAACTTCAGAAATATTAATCTGAGCATCCTTTTTATTAGTTAACTGCCTTAGTTCTTTTTTTAATTTATTGACTTCTTCACCTCCCCTACCTATTACGATACCAGGTCTAGCAGTATGGATAGTAACTGATACTTTCTTTGAGGTTCTATTTATCTCAACTCTTGATATACCAGCATTTGGAAGTCTATAGGAAATATATTTTCTAATATTTACATCTTCTTGCAAAGCATCAGAAAACTTATTTTTTTCAGCAAACCAGGTTGAATTCCAACCTTTATTTACACTCAGTCTAAAACCTATTGGATGTGTTTTTTGTCCCAATTTTTTCCCTTATGTTATTCAGTGGTTAAAACAATAGTTAGATGACTACTCGGCCTTCGAAGCCTTGCCGCTCTCCCCATAGAGGCTGCTCTAAATCTTTTCATTACAGGCCCTTGGTTCGCATAAGCTTCTTTAATTTTGAATGTATCGGGGTCTAAATCATTATTACCTTCAACTTGCATAATGTTTGCGGCAGCTGACCTGATTGTCTTCTCAATTACAACGGATGCCTTTTCTGTAGAGAAATGGAGGTAGTCTATGGCTAAACCAACATTGGCTCCACGAACTTTGTCTAGAACTTTTCTAATTTTTCTTGCTGATTGCCTAGTATACCTTGAAGTCGCTCTTCCTTCCATATTATTTCCTATCTCCAGAGTGCATTCTAAATGTTCTGGTTGGTGAAAATTCACCAAGTTTATGACCAACCATATTTTCTGAAATAAATACTGGAATGAATTTATTTCCATTATGAACCGCAAAGGTATGACCAACAAATTCTGGTACGATCATAGATCTTCTTGACCATGTTTTTATAACTGATTTTTTATCACCATCATTAATTTTCTCAACCTTCTTTAGAAGCTTTTCATCTACAAACGGGCCCTTTTTTAGTGATCTACCCATATCTATTTACGCCTCTTAATAATCATTGAATTAGATTTTTTATTTTTCTTCCTAGTTTTGTAGCCCTTAGTCGGCTTTCCCCAGGGAGAGACTGGATGACGCCCACCAGAACTTTTACCTTCACCGCCTCCATGCGGATGATCTACAGGATTCATTACTACACCTCTTACTTTTGGCCTACGACCTAACCATCTTGTTCTACCTGCTTTACCAGAAATTACCTGCTCATAAGATCTATTACCTATTTGACCAATAGTGGCCATACATTTATCTGGAACCATTCTTATCTCGCCAGAAGGTAGTTTTAATGTTGATAAGCCGCCATCATGAGCCATAATCTGAGCATAGCCACCAGCTGACCTAACTAACTGACCACCTCTACCTGGAACAAGTTCAATGTTATGAACGAATAATCCTGTAGGAATATTAGATAGTCTTAAAGCATTTCCTGTTTTTAGTGGTACTTTTTCACCTGATATAATTTTATCACCAACTTTGATATTTAAAGGAGATAAAATATATCTTTTATCTCCATCTACATAATGAATGAGTGAAATATAAGCTGAACGATTTGGATCATACTCAATAGTAGCCACTTTACCTTCAATTCCAAATTTATTTCTTGCATAATCAATAATTCTATATCTTCTCTTGTGCCCGCCACCTCTTCTCCTAACCATTATTCTGCCAGTATTATTTCTTCCTGCTTTTTTTCTTAGTGCAACTGTCAATTTTTTTTCTGGCTTACTAGTGGTTAAATCTGCAAAGTCCGACCTAGAAGCAAATCGACTTCCCGGAGTTACTGGTTTTAAGTTTCGTATACCCATATTAAATCTCTGTATCTCCGCCTATGAAATCAATTTTATAGCCATCCTCTAAAGTTACTACTGTCTTTTTATATGATGCTCTCCTACCTTGCGTCCTGATTGTTCTACCATTACTCCTAGTGGTCATTTGTTTAAGTTTACCGTTAATATTCATAGTTGCAACTTTTGACACGATAACATCGAACTTCTTCTCTACTGCTTCTTTTATTTGGCTCTTATTAGCATTTTTTTCCACAATAAAGGCATATTTGTTTTCCCTTTCTTGCATTATGGCCATTTTCTCAGTAAGGACTGGATGAATTAATAACTTTTGATACATCATTAAGCTAAAACCTCAATTAAATCAGACAAACCATCTTTATCAGTAATTATCATTTCTGAATCAAGCAAATCATAAACACTGACACTTCTAACATTTTCGATATACACATTTCTCAAATTTCTAGAGGCAAGAATAAGATTCTTTTGGAAGCTAGATACTAAAATCGTAACTCTTTTACCTTCTAGTTTTAATTTTTTTAATAATTGTAAAAAATCAGAAGTTTTATTTGTATCCATATATATTTTTTCAAGAACCTTAAATTCGTCCCTTGATATCTTATCTGATAGTACCGACCTACGAGCAAGCTTGCTCATTTTCTTTGATAATTTATGCTTGTATTTATGTGGCTGAGGACCAAAAACTACACCACCACCTCTCCATAAGGGAGACCTAATTGTCCCAGCCCTAGCAACTCCACGACCCTTTTGCTTCCAAGGTTTTTTACCACCGCCACGCACTGCCGATCTGTTTTTTGAGGAATGAGTTCCTTGCCGCAAATTGGCACGCTCAGCTAATACAGCCTGTCGAATTATGGAAGTTTTTAACTTCACCTTAAAGACTTTATCATCAGCATTCGCATTACCTACTACATCACCATTTAAACTATGTATATTAATTTTCATAAAAACTTATCTAGTAATCATTACTATTCCATTATTAGACCCTGGAATACTTCCTTTAACTAGCAATTGATTATTATCCTTATCTACTTTTATAATTTCAAGTGATTTTACAGTAGTTTTTTTATTACCATACCTACTAGGCATCTTTTTACCAGGAAATACTCTAGAAGGGTATGATGCCGCGCCAATAGATCCTACATGCCTATGGGTATCTCCTTGACCATGAGTTTTTCTTTGCTGACTAAATGAGTATTTTTTTACTGTACCAGAAAATCCATGACCTTTAGATTTTCCGCTAACCGAAACATAATCACCTTCTTTAAACAAACTGACATTAAAGATCTGACCTGGTTTATATTCAAAGTTTGGAACTTTATTAAATTCAGCTAATATACGATTTGGTAAAACAGAATTTTTATTAAAATGTCCAATAAGTGGTTTAGTTAGATGTTTATTTTTAGCCTCCTCAAACCCAATCTGAACAGATTCATATCCATCTTTTCCTACTGTTTTAACTTGAGTAACCTGACAAGGACCAACTTTAAGAACTGTAACAGGGACGGCTTTACCTTCAGAGTCAAAAACTCTAGTCATACCAATTTTTCTTCCAATTAATCCTTTCATCGTATTACTTAAACCTTTATTTCAATATCAACACCAGCAGGCAAATCTAGCTTCATTAATGATTCTACTGTTTTCGGTGTTGAATTAATAATATCAACCATCCGTTTATGAATCTTTGTTTGAAACTGTTCCCTGGATTTCTTATCAACATGTGGTGAACGAAGCACAGTGTAAATAGACCGTTTTGTTGGTAATGGTATAGGACCTGAAATAATGGCACCAGTCGACTTAGCCGTTTTAACAATTTTATCTGTTGATTTATCAAGCAAGATATGGTCGTATGCTCTTAAACTAATTCGAATAGATTGGTTTGCCATATTTTTTACTACTCAACAATCTCAGTTACTACACCAGCACCAACAGTATGACCACCTTCACGAATTGCAAAACGTAATTCTTTATCCATGGCTATTGATGTAATTAATGACACTTCAAATTCAACATTATCTCCAGGCATAACCATCTCTGTACCTTCAGCCAATGTTACAACACCCGTAACATCTGTAGTCCTAAAGTAAAACTGAGGTCTATATCCATTAAAAAATGGTGTATGACGACCACCCTCTTCTTTTTTCAAAATATACACACTTGCTTTGAACTTAGTATGCGGTGTAATACTACCAGGAATAGCCAATACTTGCCCACGGCTCAAATCCTCTTTATCTACACCGCGGAGTAATAATCCAGCATTATCTCCAGCTTGACCCTCATCTAATAATTTGCGGAACATTTCCACACCCGTTACTGTGGTCTTTTTCTGCTCTCCCATTCCTATAATCTCAACTTCATCACCTACCTTAATTATACCGCGCTCTATACGACCCGTACCGACTGTACCACGACCAGTAATGCTAAATACATCCTCAACAGGCATCAAAAATGGCTTATCTACATCGCGCTCTGGCTCTGGAATAAAACTATCACATGCCTCCATTAATTCAACAATGCATTTATTTGCAGCTTCATCTTTCGGATCATTTAATGCATTCAAAGCACTACCCTTTACTATAGGCGTATCATCGCCAGGAAAATCATATTCATTAAGCAAATCACGCAATTCCATTTCAACTAGCTCTAATAACTCAGGGTCATCGACCTGGTCAGTCTTATTCATAAAAACTACCACGCTTGGTACATTAACCTGACGAGCTAATAAAACATGTTCTCTGGTCTGGGGCATAGGCCCATCAGCAGCTGAAACAACTAAAATACCACCATCCATTTGGGCTGCACCCGTAATCATATTCTTTATGTAATCAGCATGACCAGGGCAGTCCACATGAGCATAATGTCGATTCTCAGTCTCGTATTCAACATGAGCCGTCTGTATGGTAATGCCACGCTCTCTTTCTTCAGGCGCATTATCAATACTATCAAAAGACCTTACTTCAGCCATGCCATGCGCACCTTGATGCATTGTGATTGCTGCAGTTAACGTCGTTTTACCATGATCAACA
>MDSZ01027626.1_pt1 | contig 17482 bp, 20 predicted proteins | sample 811201 | NCBI WGS metagenome assembly MDSZ01 (sample SAMN05326647, study PRJNA326480) | marine metagenome | isolation source: seawater | place: Indian Ocean: North | collected 2010
CCCCATTTCCTCTTTCACCAAATATAACACTAGGAGGTCTTAATTCTGGTTCATAATCTGGATCTTCAGTTTGTTCTATAGCATCAATTTCTTCAGCAGTAGGTGCCTTTTCTCCTGGACTACCACCAGCTAGTAAAAGACCCCTAATTTGTCCTTTTTCATCTGGTGTTAATCCATGAAATTCCTCTAATTTTCTGTCTAGACCCTGTAAACGCAAACTATTTAAATATTCAATAAATCTTTCTATAGGAATACCTAATAAATCGGCGATGTTTTCATAAAATTCTTGAAACTCCCCCAAAAATGTTTTTGCTGATGAAGCAAAACTAAATACTTCATCTCTACCTTGTCTTAAACTTGTTAAAAAATGACTGTTGTCCCTAGTTTGTACTATTCTATCTAAGCAAATGTCGTATAATCTTCCCCTATCCATACCGTATTTTTTCATTAAAAATATAACGAACAATAATGAATATGCTGTAGGTGCTGGATTGAACACAAGAACATCTAATAGATAAGAATATAGTGTTAAACCAGTAGATGTTATGCTGGATATAAAAGTCAAAGCGCCTGTACCTAATGAATAAAGATATGTCAATAATTCCTGGAAATTTTCTATAACATAACCGGCAGCAATCTCTAATCCTAGTAAACCGGTATAAATAAATCCAGTAATTGCGACACTATGTTTAATAATTGTTCTTGCAGCTTGACCAGCAACATTAGGTTGTGGACTAGTTAAATTTTGTACGTATTTACCTATTTTGTTGTAGGCGTAATTTTTTGTTAAATTAACAATATTTTCGTACGCTGAAATGGCTTCACGCCCTTTTTGAAAAACAATTTGCTGAATATTTTTTTTTTCTTCGGCTACACCAGCACTTAAATTAAAACATTCAGTAGCACTAGTAAATGCAGCATTAAATAATTCGGATCTTTCTGAAGGCAAAACAACACTATTGATATCTTTAGTCTCATGTAACGCTTCAATAATACTGTCCAAATGATTAATTTCCGCTATATCCAAACCAAACTGGCGGTTTCCCATATGTTTAGGTCCAGGAATGATATATTTTTTGATAAACGAAAATTCACTTCCTAAATCTTTAACAAGAGGTTCAAGTGCTTTTATAAGATTTAAAAGTTCAATAATTTTAGTATATATCTCGCTACTACTTTGTGTTAATCCGGGTGATATGTATAATTTTGTTAAAAATATTTTTAAATCACCTGATGTGAGATGTACAAATAATTCTTGAACTGCTTCATTATAGTCAGCTTCTCTAAGGACTACTGGTTCGGCGTGACCAAACTGACCGAATTGAAAATTGGGCATGTCTGTTGGACTTGAGGGGGGGATAGGTACTAATGATTGCTGTCTAGAAATACCAGGTTGTAAATCGGCTGTATTCAAAGCTTCTTGCTGCGAATATAGTCCGGAAAAAGTTTGTTGTTCTGGTGTTCCAAAATTAGATAAACTCATATACTAATTAAATAGAAAAAAAATTAAGATATATTTTCTTTAATCCAACGTTCAATATCAATTAACGCACTACTTGGTTCGAAATTTACTCTTGAATAGTAAATTCCTATTAGTTCAGCTGAAATTTCGTTTGGGTGATAATGATTTCCAGTTAATCTAAAGTAATTATTGAAATTATCTAAAGTTGTTATTTCAACTTTATTATTTGTAGCGGTAAATTCACCTGAATCTTTATCGAACTTACATTCTACTGCTATATAGTCAACATCACCTAAATTATTTGGAATTTCTAAATTATAAACAGCACATAAGTAATAATACTTATCATCGGTGTCTTTATACATATATTCCTTTTCGGGTGTTAGTCGTGTGTCTGGATTTAAACGCATTTTATCTATGAAACTCTCTTCTATATTTAGTTTTCCACTTTTGAATGGTAGATACTTTGTATATAATTTATCAAAAAGTCTCATATTTTTACGTTGAATTACATGCATTTGTTCGTGTACTAAAACATACAATAATCTTTTATCAGAATCTTTAATAGTATCTGCGGATAAAAATATAGTGTCTTTATGGGTGTGCGGGAAACCGTTTTCTACTTCAGAATTTATTTTAGCGAAAGACCAACTTTTAAAAAATTCATTATCCGGTAATACTGACAAAACCGCTCTTATTTTCTTTTTTTCTTTTTCTGTAAATTCCAGAAATCTTTCACAGTAACTCTTGATTATATTATTCTCATTTATAAATCTTCTCGCTAGTAAATCTAATTCAGTAAAATTCTGGAAATAATCAATATCCTTTATTAAATTACAAGCTTGACTGCTTTTTAAAAAGCGGATTTCAACTGAATTACTCTGAAAATTATCCCTTCTCCCCTGGATAAATAACCATAAAATAAGTAGTATTAATACTGAAGCAATTACTAATTTCATCTTAGAATATTAAAATATAAAAATATCAAAAATTTGTCTCAATCTATATTATATGAACGTATCAAAACAGATTATTGCTTTAATAGTGCTTTTTCTAGCAATAGTATTTTTAAATATTGTGTATTCTAATTCAAAAAGGAAGCAATAATTTCTTCTAAGTTTGGATAAGTACAGTAGATTTCTTGGAATGTCTTTGAATATTTGTAAAGCCTTATTATTGGATACGCATTAATACTACATTCTCGAATTATACTTTTATTACCTAGTTTACCTAGATCTATTTTTAAAATTTTAGTATTTCCATTACAGTTACTATTAAATATAGTGTCTAATCTTTCTGTTAATTTACTACACCATTCATTTGACTCGTAAAAGTAAACAATTATTAAACTAGAGTAATTATTTTCTAAAAATTTATTAAAATCTTTTAAACTAGAAATATCTTTCACAGACATAGATTGCTTAATTTATATTTTTGTATTTCAATCCCTAAATACTTTTTCTTGGAAACAAATAAAAGTAAAGAATAAATAAATAATAGAAGACACTATACGCCCCTATTATTATAATTGGTGGATTATTTTTAACAATTCCGGTTACAACTCCTCCTGCACCTCTAGGTGTACTGAAAAGTCTAAATAAAAGGAAGATTATGGAATAATCACTGGCTTTTCCACGGGTATACACATTTATCATTTGAATAGTTAAAATGGGGATAATTAGGACATTAGCTAAGAGTCCCAAAAATTTTTCTAGAGGCATGCCGTACACCTGTTTATTTTGTAGGTTCTTTCTAATATTTACTAAATCCATATATATAATACTTTTATATTTATCTATTATAGAATGTCTTATCTGCCGGAATTTGATAAAGTTGAAACATTTTTCGGAATTTTTACAGCGATCGCTCTCTCAGCACAAATGTACAAAATACTTACTACAAGAAGCGCACAAGATTTTTCTATAATATTTATTTTTGGAATAATAATAAAAAATATTATATTGTTTATTGTAGGTTTTATAAATAATTTAAAGGGAATCATGTTAAGTACTTTCTTATTAACTCTTTACAATTTGCCAATAGTTTATATGTATTATTATGGTAAAAAGTAATTAGAAAAAAAAAAAAAAAAAAAAATTTATAATATAATTGTATAAATGACTGAAAAAAATATTAACAGTTTAGATATTAATACGCTAAACAAATCTGAAAATCAGGTATACAATAGAAATTTAAGTTTCTTTGATCTGTTTTTTGCTGGTTATGGTTTTATTGTAGGTGCTGGAATTTTCTCTCTGTTACCTTACATTATAAAATACGGTAAAGGATACTCATGGTTTTCATTTGTAGTTGGTGGAATTATCTGTTTAATTACAGGATTAAGTTACGCTAAGTTAAATTCACTCTACCCCAGTAATGATGCAGAGTATTCCTGGATTATGAATGTCCTAAATTTTAATGAAGACAAGGACCCAGAAAAAACCCCTAAATTTGTTAAATTTTTAAGTATAGGTATTATTTTAGTAGTAGTTTTAATTGGGTTATTTACTGCCGCTACTGTTTTAGTTGGACAAGCTGACATTATCAGATTGTACTTAGATTACAGCAAACCTAAAATCATCGCTCTAATGATCGCATTCCCAACATTAATCGTTATGACCGGTAATGAAAGTTCTACAGCATTAAATAAACTTATTATGGGACTTGTAACATTAGCATTTGCTCTTTTATACGGGCAAGCTGGTTCTAAGGGTACAAAGTTTAATGAAAATGGATTCAATTTAAATAGTGGAGACATAAGTTTGGAAGGTATTTTAAAATCCTCATTTATCACTATTTTTGCGTATAATGGGTTTCAGTCAATCGTTCAATTGTCAGAGGAAGCAAAAGATAAAGCTGATATACCCAAAAGTATTCTTTCTTCAGTAAGTTTCTCAACACTCATCTATGGATTAATTACTATTGCAGTTATTTCACTTATAGGAATAAAAAAGGCGTCCGGAAGTGTCTCGCCACTTGCCGATGCATATGGAGTTTTCTTTGGAAACCGGGGTACTGATGTAGTAAATATGTTGGCACTAGCAGCACTTACAAATACCATTTTAATTATTACTCTTTCGCGTTCAAGATTAATTCAAAAATTAGCGGTAAGAGGAATAGCACCTAAATTTCTGGCCAAATTAACGTCAATAAAACAATTTTTTGGTCTAGAAAAATTCACGGAACACGGTGAACCGGTTAATAGTGAAAAGAAAACTATACCAATTAATTCAGTACTCACACTTTCATTTGTAACATTCTTAATTACATTCATCAAAAAGGGCGCTATTGAATATTTGGCGTCGCTGACTAGTTCATTCATATTTATTGTATTTACACTAGTCAACGCTCTTGTGATAATTAACTACTTTAAGAAGAAAAATAGTCAAGAAATGGAAAAAGAAAAAGAAGTAGACGAGACTTTGCCTATGATAAAGGGATTTCCATGGTACGCCTTTGTAGGTGTTGCTATTTCAGTTACATACCTTAACCTTTCAGGAAAATACTTGAAACTCATCAATTAAAAATTATACTACTGTAATTATTTCATCAGCTTTACTGTCAATTTCTACAGGTTTCTCTATATTTAATTTTAAAAGTCCATCTTTTAATTCAACTGTAATATTTTGAAACTCAACACTAAATTTTGTTTTAAGTGTAAATTTAATCTGTTTATCTTTATATTTAAATTCAGGAATCCTTGATTCGTTAATACTGGTCTTACAGAAAATTTCAATAGAATTATCGCCTTTTTCAGCTACTAAATCTTGTCTATTAACACCATGTAGTTTAAAAAGTAGTGTATATCCTGATTGTGATTCTATTAACTCGCTGTAAATATCACGGTCACCAAAATATTGTATTTCATCATTAACTTTTATCTTCTGGTTTTTATTGAATATATTAGTTTCAGATTCATTTCTTGGTTCTGCTACATTATCCTTCTTTGACTCAGGAAGTTCGCTTGTTAGTTTATCCAACATATCTAAAATAGGTTCTCCATGTACTATTGCTTCTTCGACAAACTGCTTACCAAGATTAGACATGATATCAATTACATTTTTCGACGCTTTTTTCAACCCTTCTCTATCAGTCATTTTAGATATCTATTATCTATAATTTAATTTTTAAATAAAAACTAATTAGGTACTATACATTAATCCACTTATTCCTCCATTTATGGAAAAAATATTGTAATTTACAGCGTAAAAGTGTATAGGTTTAGAAGTAATATTTGTTCTATTTTTATTAGCCAGTTTAAGTTTAATATCAATATTATTTAGACGATTAAAATTACAGGTTCCACTAGGTTGGTAATCAAATGGCGCTAATGCAAATGAATATAATCCAATTCTGTCAGCGTCTGGTACTTTATTTTTACAATAACGTTGTGGTAAATATCTTGTATAGTAAGACATACATCTTTCTTCCTGTTTAACTTCATTATTCAAAAGAATGCTTGCCGTACCATAGTATCCATCATTACCATTTTCATTATTATCACATAGAGAAGTGAAATAACATGGACCTCTACCCGCACCAGTAGACGAATTTATAACAACCCAACAAAAATATTTCACCGATAATTTTATTCCGTTTAGTGAATGTGTTTTTTCATTTAATTCAAAAGAATTATTTGTAACTGATGTAGAACTTGTAATTGAATCTAATTTTTGTACTGTTTCAATAAGGTATTTCAAAGTACTTTGCTTAAATTTTGTTTGTTCTGATCTTTCTAAAAGCACAAAATCACCATAAATTTTAAATGACTCTAGAGTAAGTGTGTCAACTGTTCCTATCAAATTGGCCTTTTCCTCTAAAGTAACAATTATTTTAATCTCTTCGCCGTATAAAGCGCAAAGTGGAAGTGCCAAACCGACATTTTTGGTAAAGAAGAATGGTAGATGAACGAAAAATTTTTTAAAAAATTTATTGTCTGATCCAGCAGTTGTGTCGCCATCATGATTTTCACCTCCAAATACTAACGGTGAATTACCGTTTATGCGGTTCTGATGTAAAAGAGGTGTTCTAACATTAGCATTTGTAGATGTAAAATCGAATGTAATATTTTTACCACCACCTGTAGTGTCCGTTTTACTTGTATGATAATAATCTGGGTCAAAGTTAGTATTAGTACTACTTAATTCATGATAAATTTGTAACCACTGTGAGTAAAGAGTTTCTATTGTTTTACCACCAATTACAAATCTGGCTTCTTTTATTAAAGAATTTCCAAAATGATTCACGGTATAATGGTTATTTGAAGCGTCACTTCCACTAACTACAACTTCAGCATATACATTTGTGAGTAAATCGTGTACTGTTCTAACAGAAAATTCAATATCTCTAGTACCAAAATCTATAGAACCTGAATTGATAATTTCTCGTGATTCTATAGAGAAATTTGTGTGCCTCTTAAACACAGATTTAAAAAATGTTATCTGAGGATTACCAACAATTTCTTCATCGTTAGTTGATATTGCGGCCAATTCAATCGTAGCGCCTCCCATATGTTATAATAATATAAGTTTTAATATTTATATTAAATATTTATATTTAAGTAGATAAAAGAAACATTAATAAATATGGAATTAGAAATCGGTATTAAATTGGGTAATATTTGTAAAAAAATAAAAAAAAATACCAGAGAGTTTCTAGACAAAATTACTGATAGTCGGGTAAAACTACTTACTATTGTAGAATTTATTGAAAATCAAATTAAAACAAATGTCGAAAAGACAGGATTAAATCCAGTCGCCTTTCCCGTTGGTATTTCAGTAAATAATGTAGCTGCACACGATACGTGCCTAAATAATGATACCAGATTTTTCAACTTTGATACTGATCTGATTAAAATCGATTTCGGTATTCAAAAAGATGGAATTATTATTGACAACGCCTTTTCTTATTCTAGAAATAACAATAACAATATACAGTTACTAATAGACGCTTCAAAGAGAATAGTTGAAAAAGTTATTGGAAATCTAAAACCAGGAGTTAAAATTATAGAAATACAAAAAATAGCAAACGATACTTTAGAAGAATTTAACACCGGATACGGATCAGACTTTGTAGCGATAAGTAATTTAGCGGGTCATCAGATAAAACCATATTTGATTCACGCCGACAAAGACCAGCTTATTTATCCTAATTGTTTAGTGAATAAAAATACTTCTACTGTCATTCAAGAAGACTCTTTTTACGCAATTGAATTTTTCGTTAGTAATGGCACAGAACAGTTTCCAAAAATGGAAAATAGTAGAAATACACATTTTATGGTGAATCCTCTGAAATTAAAAAAATTAACAAAAATGACAGTCCACAATAATTTTTACAACCAGATAAGAGATATAATAGTTGCTAATTTTGAAACTCTTCCTTTTTGTCAACGATTTATACAAGAATTGAACTCTGATTTTTCGACAGGGGAAGTAAATGATGCATTAGATTATTTTTTTAGTCTAGGTATTTTAAGTAAATTTCCACCGGTTTTAGATAGTGATACAAATACATGTATTTCACAACACGAGGAGACAGTTTATGTGACAACCAATAAAACTATTACTCTTTCGTGATAATTAAATTATTAATCAATAATTAAATTATTAATCGATAATTAAATTATTTTTGATAATAATTCCTCTATTTATATTAATAGAAGTTTAAAATGGATATGGTACTAGAAGTCGTTGACATGATACTTTTTCCTATAGCGGAACCCTTGAAAATAATTTTAGACGCTATACTAAAATTGGTAGATTTGGTAATAAGACTAGTGTTATTTATACCGGACTTTTTGATGACAGCTGTTAAAATTTTTGACCCAGTTGCTATTTTGAATGATATTATAGTGGGGGTTTTTACGGGTATAAAATTAGTATTAAAATCAATTGCCGATATTTTTACGAGTGGACCTTCATATAATTATAACAAATGTTCGGACACAGGAGAAGGATTATTTGGATATAGAAGAGAAAGAGACGAAAATGGTAATTTAATTGTTTCTGCTGATAAAAAGGCTAAAAATAGAACATGTGTAAATCCTACTATATTAAACTTAGCAATTGTAATTTTATGTCCACCACTTGGTTTAGGTCAACATCTTGGAAGTAAAGGATTTTTCCATGTTCTAGTATGTGCCTTCCTTACTGTAAAAGCGTATTATTTCCCAGGATTAATTTATGCTGTTATGCATATGATTTGTTAATCAAAAAAATAAATAAATGTTTTATTATATTAGATTAGTTTAATATGGGTCTTGGTGGTTTAATTGAAGCGGTTGTCAACTTAGGTGATTTGTTCACAGAATTAGGAACTCTAATAGTTTTGTTAGTGAAAGGATTTGCAGAAATCCTTCCAGCAGCTATCACTATTTTTAATCCAGTACAGTTGTTAAATGATATAATTACTGGGGTTTTCTTGGGTATAAAGGTTGTTTTAGTTGGTATAGCCGATATAATATTGAGTGGACCTAAATTTGCATATGATAAATGTAAAGATGCGGGAGAAGGTTTATTTGGTTATAGAAGAAGTAGAAACAGCGAAGGCAAATTAAATGCAGAAGCCGAATTTGAAAAAGCCAAGAAGGATGGTAGAGTTTGTATGAAACCTTCAACATTTATTTTACTCGCCACAATTCTTTGTCCTCCGTTAGGACTTTTCCTTCATTTAGGATTTACTGGGTTTTTCCATATCCTTGTCTGTACTTTCCTCACGGTTAAAGCGTATTATTTCCCTGGATTAATTTACTCCGTAATGCATATGCTTTGTTAGTTTAAAAAAAAATAGTAGCATATAGTAGAGGAAATATATGTTTGATAAATTAATTGAGGGTATAATAAGTATTGCCGAAGTTTGTGTAAGTATAGTAGAATTATTAGGAGATCTTATTATGTGGGTAGTAAGTATGATTACAAACGCCCCTAAATTCTTTGATCCAGTATTCATTATGCAGGAAATAATTACTGGGGTATTTGTTGGAATAAAAACCATGATAAATGGAATAGTTGATATATTTACCCCATCAAGATTTAGTCAACCCAAGAAATGTGATAATACTGGAGAGGGTATTTTTGGGTTCAGAAGAAAAACTGATAAGGATGGTAATGTTATCTCTAATGAAAATTTAGAAAAAAGAAAATGTGTTAAACCAACTTTATTACGGATATTACTAACCATGTTATGTCCACCACTAGGACTTTTCTTTCATTTAGGATTAAATGGTTTTTTCCATATTTTAGTATGTACTTTCCTGACTATAAAACTGTACTATTTTCCAGGATTCTTATATGCGTTAATGCATATTATTTGTTAATTATTTTATATTTATATTATAGAATATGGGTGAAGTTGTATATGGCGATCCATGTAAAGTAGATTCTGATTGTAAGACAAACGTATGTGAAACTATGTACGATCAGGCAGGAAAACCAAAAGGTAGATTCTGTGTAGGAACACAGTCTGAATATGGACGAAATTGTAATAATAATAAAGATTGTGAATCAGGGGAATGTTTGCCGATTTATAATAATGATTCCCAGATGATAGGAAAAAGGTGTAAAGGTTCAGGAGAAGTAAAAAGAGATGAATCATACTTCTTTAAAGGTCGTTCAGTAAAATATGGTTTAGTAAATGATGCAGCTAGAGATGGTATGTTTGCCGCCATGGATGCTGGACCTATTGCTAAGTTTATTGCTATAGTTCTTGAAGCCGGTATAGTTGTAATAAAAATGGTTGTTAATTTGCTGAAGGATATTTTTATGATTGTATTTAATATAGTAGGCAACATATTTTTAGGAAAAGTGAAGGGCGATATATTTTTTGGATTGATAAATAACAAGCATAAAGACAACGGAATTTGTATGAGTCTCTGGCTTCCAAGAACTATTATTACTATTTTACTACCACCTTTTGGTGTTTACATGGCTAGAGGATTAAATGGATTCAAATATGTAATAATATGTTGCTTACTTACATGCATATTTTACTTTCCTGGTTTAATATACGCTTTTATTGTTATGGGTAATTCTAAAATTGCTGAAGAAGAAGCGATTTTTAAAGCGAAGAAAGCAGGTAAAAGTGTTGAAAATATTAGAAAGCGTTTAGCCGAAAGAAGAAGTGATTTTGGTGGATAATAATTATTTTATCTATAAAAAAATTTATTTTAAATTAATTTATACTATTATAATAGTATGTCGTGTCCTTCAACAGATTTTGATAATCAATCAGCGTTTTCTAAAATGATGGACGGTGGTATAGGTTATGGTACTATTTGCTTACCGGCAGAATTACCAAAATATATAATTATGATTATTTTTCCACCACTCTACGTAATTTTAGATCAATACAAAAAGGGATTTCCTCGTTTTGACAAAATAATCGTAAGTTTTATTTTGACTTCGATGTTCTACTTTCCAGGTCTCCTTCACGCTCTTAGTATTATTGAGTGTGGCGCTTACTCTGATCCAAGTGTAAGAGCGGAAAAATGTTCTAGTTAATAAATTAGAATTACTAGTGACAGTCTATTTTTATTTAAAAAATTGAATTAATCTATATAATTAAATCTTAAGAAGATCTACAACGTTACAAGCGATACAAAAAGAACCACCAACAGACTTTCAAACTTAACGTAAAAAAAAACAAATATGGATATTGAATCAACTCAAAAATCAATCGTTGAACTTCTTAAAAAGGGAATGTACAGCCTCGGGTTGCTGCTGACATCTTTTCTCGCATTCCAGGACACTCTTCCAGAAGGCGAACAAATGTGGTATCAAAATCAAAAAGATATGGGAAACGCTCTTGTAAGTGGCGTTATTGCAGCGAATGTGTTTTTCCAGATTGTGGTTGCGATGACACAGTCAGGAAAGACTGGTTGTATGAACGCCCTCATCAAGCTTTGTATCGAACATCCTGATAACAAGATTGTTCCCGAAAACATCTTTGTCATTACCGGTATCAGTTCGAAGGATTGGAAGAAACAAACCCGTGGTCGGATGCCGGACATGATTGAGAAGCAAATTGTCCACCGAAATGATTTAAAGAAACTAGCAAAGACTCTCAAAGGAAAAGAAAACGTTCTTATTATCATAGATGAAGTTCATATTGCTTGTGGAAAGAAGATGTCAATTAACAAAATGATGAGGGAACTCGGTTACAAGGATCCGGAATACTTGATGAAAAAAAACATAAACTTTGTCGAGTTTAGTGCGACTCCAGGCGCTGTTCTGAAAGACCACAAGGATTGGGAACAAGAGGGCAAGGCAAAAATCCACATCATGGAACCAGGTCAGGGTTACAAAGGTCCAGGTGAACTACTTGATGGGAGAGCTTTTATGTGGAAAAAACTGGACGAAGAAGGAGATTTCCGCGAGAAATCAATTGATGCCATCAAAGAACTCAAGAGTAATATTGAAAAGACATACAATTCCCCAAGGTTCCATATTATTCGGGCACCTAAAGGAGACAAATTTGAGGTGGTCGTTGAGCGGTTCATGGGTATTTTTGGAACAGATGACTATAAATTTGAAAGGTGTCATTCTGATACAGAAAAGAACATCGATGACATTTTGAGGAATGGTGGCGACCCACAGAAATCCCCGAAAGAATTCCTTCCGCCTACCAAGCATACCTTCATCTTTATCAAGGAAACCATGCGTTGCGCTTACACAATTGGTCCGAAACAGAATGTGGGTGTTCTTTATGAGAGATATACAAGTTCGCCTAATGAACATGTTGTTGTTCAGGGAATGGCAGGTCGTGCATGTGGTTACAACGTCCCGGATGATATGATTGTCTACACAGACGTCCGTTCTCTGGAGGCATATTACAAAGATTGGACTACAGGTTTCCGAAATATTGGACATTACAGTAAAAAGGAGACGGCTTTCTCACAAAGAGGATTCGATAAGAAAGTTGGTGACGATTCCGATTCTGACATGTCTGTTGATGACCACAAAGCAGTCCCATTCACTAACTTTGAAGAGGTTAAAGAATTCATCACAGACAAAAATGGACCTATCCGCGCTCCCAGAGGACCAAAAAAACAGAAAAAGAGTACCGATGGATTCATCCGTTGCAAAGTTAGGGGAAATGAAAAGGTCTGGTCAGAATCGGATATGAGAAAAGAGACACGGTGCAACATTAAAAACAAAGCTGGGTACAAGTTGAATGTTTGCTACGAAGATGAAACTAACCCAGAAACACTTAAATATTTAGTATGCTTTTCGCCTGAACATATACAGAAAACACATCCTAGTAGATTTTAATGAAAAAAAAGAACAAAATAGTAAAACCAAAAAAATAAGAAAATTAAAAAAATAAAAAAAAAATAAAAACTATAAAAAACGTCAAAAACATATTTTTTATTTAATTACTAAAATTAAGTATTAACTTAATGCCTTGGAAACTGACACATAGACATAAACTACCTAAATTTTACGAGTTAGGGCATCCAAAGTTCTCTATTGATGAGTTAATTGAATTTTTTTACCAAGGTCGATATATTGGGCACATAGTATTTTACTGTCTCAATAGTAATGTTTTGACAATTACACGAATTTATTTAACACCTAATTATATGGGTAAAAATTTTCAAGAACCTATGCTAAAAATTTTATCAGAGTTGTACGACTCAATAGAAAAATTTGAAATAATAGTGAATGAAAATTTAAATACATATAAGGAAAGGGAATTTTACTATAATCAATTGGGATTTACGAAAGACGAAAATATAGAAGATAAATATTTTGATATAGCAAATAAAAAAATACGCCTTTTCAAAATGGAAAAAATTTTACAATAAAAATTATTGACTAGCATTTATGTAATTGAAATTGTAAACTGGCATAACAGTTGCCTTTAGTTCTTATCTCAATACGATAGTTAAACTTTCCGTCATCATTTATATAATACCAAATCTTTCCAGCATTATTACTATAATGTTCTTTTAAACCATACGTCTCTAATATAGGATTGTTTTTTATATTGTCACTTAGTAAACGTAATTTATTTTTGTCAAGTTTTTCCTTATAATCTTTGTAAATGTTATTTAAATTAACCATTTCTCCTCCGCTAAACATATAAGTAGGATAAGATGTATTTGCCCCTATACCTTTTACCAGTTCGTGAAGGAAATACTTTTCATCTGTTTCAATAACCGATCTAATAAAATTTTTGTAAATATTATCTCCTTTCATAGCGTTGTTAAATTTACTGCGGACTAGTTTGTGTGAAACTCTATTATCAAGATCTATGCCTATATTCATTAAGAATTCCTTTTTAATTTCGGTAAATTTTTTAAAGATTTTCTCATCCAATTTTTTAATTTGACCTTCTATTCCCCAGTTTAATAATGTAGCGTTATTACTCTTTTTAATTGAAAATCCTAAGAATTTATCTCCACAGAGTAAGTAAACATCACCTTTATTTATTTTATCTCTTCCAACACTTTTATCTAAATATTTCTTTAGTTTTTCCTCAGTTATATTTTTTCCAGTTAAAAATACTTCAACATTCTCAATTTTGATTAACTCTGGATATAATTTATATAAATTATTTATTTCCGCCTTGGCATTTTTAAACCATTTCTTCATTTCCACCATTTCGTCTGGATATGAATCATGCAGATCCTTAAGAAATCCTTTTTTTTGTGTAGCATTTAAATTTATATTGTCAACCTTCTTGATTGCTTCTAAGTCAAACTCAAGTTCTGGGTTTTTTAAAAGTATAGCAAAAAGATACTCAGTATATTGGTAATCCGTATTTTTTCTAGTACATTCCTTTTCTTTTTGCTCTTTAATTAAACTATCAAATTGATCTTCACTAAGCATAATTCCACATAATAGTCTGTTTTTAATGTTGTCTTTCACACAGACATTTTTTTGTATTTTGTGAAATCTATCTTTCTTTTTTTTTGATTTAACAAGAACATTTTTAGTACAAATAAGTTTGTTTTTTTTAAAACAATTTGCTTCAGTCTCAATTTTAATCTTATTATTATACTCATTTATTAATTTATTATATTCAATTTTTGTAATATTGCCTTTAATGTACTGAGTTTCTAGTTTTTTCAAAATATTAGTTACGTTGGTTTTGCTATACTTTATGATTCTATTTGTGTATACGTTAAATAATAAGCCCATACTTGTTTGTTTGAATTTGTGAAGTTTACTTGCCATATATAGAATATTATTATAAATATAAATATAAAAAAATGATTTAAAACACACCCATTTCTTCCATTTCATCCATAGATTCTTTCATCCATCCATTACTTGCTAGAGGGTGTCCTGCGATTACATCGGTAATGTATCCACTATGATATTTTTCAAAATGCTCCTCGGGTATAATTCCATAAAGAAGTATAGGTACTCTGAAGAGTTTACGAAAATAATAATCACTTCCCTTCCAGTCAGGATGAATAAATTTATGGGGTGTTATTTGAAATTCCATTAGTTTTTCCTTGACTACTTTTGAAAACTTCGTTCTTCCTTCACGACAATCTTCATCAAGAAACTTTATATAATCAGAACCCTTTACAAGATAATTAAATAGATTTTTTACACAAGTACATCTAAAATACAATCTGTAAAGTTCGTTGATAAAATTAGTTTCATCTTTCCACTTTTGGAAACAATTGTCACAGATTGTCGCTCTAAATAATGTTGACATATGAACTAGAACTTCGCCCTCTGAAAGTGTATTATTAACATCTAACACTTCAAAACCTGATAGACGAGTTTCCAGATGACTAATTTCATGATCGAAATATTTGTTCGGGAATACAATAGGTAAATTAACTCTGTTATCGATAAGATTAAATAAACTTAAGAATTTTTTTATTATTTTAATAAATTTTTTTTTATTATTCCTCATGGAATAGCGATTGAATGTATTCTTAATAATGTATTCATTTGGATATAGGTAATTGAAGGTGTTTTCCAAAAGTTTGTCGAAATTTTTAGCGCAGGTACGACACATGTGATTTCTGCAGGGTTCAGGCATCCTTATTACCTAAATTAGGTTAATATGTCTGATAAAAATGAAAACAAAAAATTATTCAATTTTATTTATCGTAAAAGGATATTAACTAAACACACCCATTTCTTCCATTTCGTCCATAGCTTCTCGCATCCATCCGTTACTGGCCATAGGATGCCCAGCTATTACATCGGTAATATACCCACTATGGAACTTATCGTAATGTTCCTTTGAAACGGCACCATCTAAGTATATAGGAATCCCAAACAATTTTTTGTAAATTTCACATACACCTTTCCAGTTTGAATTCAAAATTTCCAACTCTGTTTCTTTTATATAAACCAGAGTTTCTTTTATATTCATAAATTCCTTAGGGTGATTCTCACGCATGTAATCAATTATATATGGATCAAAGGAGATAATTTCATACAAAGTATTGATAATATGAGAATTTATGTATTGTGAGTTTGTATAAACGCTATTACGTGTTTCTATATTAATTTTTTTGGCAAAACATTTGTCGCAACTCGCACAATTAGTTATGTAAGCGTAAATATTCGGATAGGATTGTACTATTAAATTATACTGAATAGTTCTTTCGGTGTTAATCAAACAACACACATCTAAAAGGTCTTTTGGTATCTGTAGTTGATGAAAATTTTGTGAGCGGAATTCAATTAATAATCCTCGAAATATTTTAGTAAGTTTCATAATATTTTCTGGAAAAGATCTTAATTTATAATTTAAACTACTAGTAACTAGACTAGATAATTCCGGATAATTATGGTTAGCTATCTCAATAATCATGTGTTCAAAGTTTTTTTCACATGTAGGACACCACTTTATGTCTCTATTTTTTACGTTCATAAATTTAGATTATAATTATAATTTACTAATTATTATAAATAAAAATAAAAATATAAATCCAATCAATTTTCATTTAAAATATTTATTAAGTACTACTCAGTTACTAGACAAAATATCCCATGTCCTCCATATCATCCATTGCCTCCTTCATCCATCCATGACTCGCCATAGGGTGTCCAGCAATTACATCGGTAATATATCCACTATGAAACTTATCGTAGTGTTCCTTTGATACTACACCATCAAGTTGAATAGGCATTCCAAAGAAGTAATGATATACAGCATCTGTTCCCAACCACCTTGAAGAAAAGATAGGCAGATTATCCTTCTTCATAGTGACTAGATCTTCACGAATACTCTCTAGGAAGTCTGGCTCATGCTTCTTCATGTATTCTAGTGTAGTTGGATTCTCAATAAATATTTCATACACATAACTCACAAGGATAGACATAATATACACGGCATTAGTAAAATTAGCATTAGGATCAGCCTCATCCATATTCCAGCATTCGTCGCACATTCCACAATTAGTAATAAACCAGTAAAGGTTGTCAGGTGGGAAAACATCATCACCTATCCTACGACGATTAATATTAATACAGAAATTCATAAGGTAATCTGGGACTGATAGTCTATGAAAATTCCTCGGAAAGAAATCCTCACTCATCACATGAAAAATACTCGCGGCATTAAACATGCTTTTGCCACGAGACCTCAAGTTATACCTACCATACCGCTGCAATTCTTTGAAAACATCACTATAATTGTAGCGAAGCAAATTAAGTACAATACACGTGAACCCCCGTTCACACTCCCGACACCATGTAACATTTCCATTACACATTCCAATTTCTTTTGCCTAGGCGTAAGATATGCCAGACAGTAAAAACAGAAAAAAAATTCAATTTTATTTAAACCAACTATTGACCATTAAAACTTAGACATTTAATAATTTATTTATAAATTGATTTATTGTTTTATATAAATTTAAAATCATATTTATGCCACCCCGAAGAAATTGGGTAGAACTTTTGACTGCACAAGCTAGAGAAGATAACGCTAAAAATCTTACAATTGATGAAAAACCTATTGAAGAATGTGAAAATCTTAATAGAAGAAATTATTGTAAATTTGTATGTAATTGTGGCGAAGAAGGAAATAAGAATTTTGGGC
>MDSZ01017912.1_pt1 | contig 17479 bp, 18 predicted proteins | sample 811201 | NCBI WGS metagenome assembly MDSZ01 (sample SAMN05326647, study PRJNA326480) | marine metagenome | isolation source: seawater | place: Indian Ocean: North | collected 2010
CCAAAGGCCTCGTCCCAGTGATGTTCCATCGCAGTAGCATTGTTATCTTCATCTGGACTTCTTAATGTATTATCCACATTTAATTTACTTGGACTTAGATAACTATTAACTACTTGATCAAGACAAAGAGCCCCGATCAAGCTTTTTGCTACAATTTGATCATACTCCATTCCTTTAGCATTTAACTCTCTATTTCCAACCCATCCAGCTGTATTCACTGAAGCAGGGTGCGAATTCTCATCGCCATCCATAATTGGGGCAACATTTTCAGCGTAATCTGCAAACCATACGCCAAATCGTGCTACTACTGCGTCAGCTTGAGCCGAAGACAAGGAGTTTTCAAGACCAGCAGCTGTTTTAGATTTAATTTGTTTGCTAGAAGCGTTTAAATCTGCATCTGCAAAATCTGCATTGCCTGCTTGATGATCAAACATTCCAACCAGCATGCTTTCAGTTGTAGAGCTGTTTGCTAATGCACCCATCATTTCTGCTACCATATTTAATCTAGCAGTTTGGCCACTATAAGAAACGGTAGAATACCCATCAGCATAGAAAAAGTATCCACTACAAGTAGCGTTCCAGCCTGGATTATTTAGTACATCAGCAGGACTTCCTGCTAAAACTAACCCCCCTGTTAATCCTGCTGTATCTGCATATGTATCAACTGTAGTAAGTACACCCATTCCTTGATATACATATGATTTATGGCATACTCCACAGTCATCTTCCATTGCAAGACCGTTTTCAATTCCGTCACAATCCACTGGGTAAACACATGAGCCGTCGTCTTCAGTGGCCGAAGCATTATAATTAGTAGCCATTTGATCCATACATCCTGCAATGGCAGTGATGTCATCGCTACTCTTTGAGCATGAACTCAGAATAATAACCACTGAGAAAAATGCTCCTTTAATTAAATTTTTTACATTCATGTTTATTTATTTTTGTTATTTATTAAGTTAAAATCGCGTGCAAAGATATGTATTTGTTTTTATTTAGACTTAGTATAAATAAGAAAATAAATGCATTATATTTGCACTTATTTATCATGATTGAATCAATAACCGAAATCTATTATTTGCTAGAAGAGGCTCTCGAGCTTTCCCTTTCTTATTTTGTTAATACAGAAAAGCGTATTCATATACTTTATTTATTAACATCTTCAATTTTGGCGTATTATGTTTACAAAAAAAGCCGTGTTAAAACTTCCTTTATTAAATACTTATTCCCAAAAAAAATATGGGTTAGCAAATCAGCCTTTGTAGATTATTCACTGTTTTGCTTTAACTCTTTAATTAAAATCGTTTTTATTGGACCATATATCATTGTGGGTTTTTACATCGCTTTTTATACAAATGAGTGGCTCTTAGGTTTATTTGGTTTTCCAAGCTATTCTTTAGGTGTTATGCAGACCATTATATTATACACTATCTCGCTTACTATTATTAGTGATTTTGCCACATATATAATTCATTTATTAATGCATAAAGTACCGTTTCTATGGGAATTCCACAAAATACACCACTCGGCTACTTCATTGAATCCAATTACTCAATATAGAATTCATCCTATAGAATTAGTTATTAATAATACAAAAAGTATCCTTGTCTTTGGATTAGTTACTGGCTTGTTTGATTATTTATCCTCACACAGTGTAGATAAAATGCTTTTTCTTGGAGCTAATGTATTTCATTTTGTATTTCTATTATTTGGGGCTAACTTAAGGCATTCACATGTTAAGTTAAAATACCCAAAATATTTAGAGTTCATATTTATAAGCCCATTTCAACATCAAATTCACCATAGTAGCAACCCTGTTCACTTCAACAAAAATATGGGCTCTAAATTTGCTATATGGGATTGGTTGTTTGGCACACTAGTATTATCAAAAAACATTAAGCGCTTGCGCTTTGGGATTGGAGACGAGAACTCTAATTATAACAGCCTATATAAAAGCATTGTTACCCCTCTAATGAATATTTATTACTCACTTGTAAAGGCTATTTTTCATGCGAAAAAAAAAAATAATTAATATTTAAAGTTCATAAAACAGAAAATGTATTGCGTTTATTAAACTTATTAATTAATTTTGATTTTTTAATATAACAAAATAATGGCCAAATTAATTATTGTATTTTTTGTTGTGCCGCTAAGCTGTTTTTCGCAGCTTTTTATGTCTACAGATGTTGCCGAAAGAAAAGACGCTGCTGGCAAAGAAATTACTTCTGTACATTTGCTAAACAGCTTGTCTGTTGGCACGCTAGTTAATAATAATTTAATCATAGGCTTCAGCGCAGAGCCTGCTGTTGCAGACTATATTAAAGATGGATACAACCCCGTGCAAGACAGTCTTGTTGTTTCGGCATTTCAGTTATTCTTAAGGAAAAATTTCCGCGAATATTTTGTTTTTATAAAACTTCCTGCTTATACAAATTTTGCAGATATTTCTACAGCCGACAGGGCTAGAATAGGAGGCGGCTATATTGTTTATAAAACAGAACGTTTCAATTTAGAAATAAGTTATAGCGCTCTGCTAAATCCAAATAAAAATGGCTTTCGTAAAGGCAAACTCAGTATAGGGGCTTCTACAAGCCTTGCAAAAATAAAGCGGTTTTTATTTTAACGCTAAATACACCCTCTACCCCTCATTAAAAGCATCCCATCCCTGAGCAATCAAAGGGTGTGATGATCCGTCGTTAGCAATAAAATTGTTTCCTTCACTTATATCGTTTACAAAACCAATAATTGTAAAATCAGGGTCTTTCTTTAATTTATCATAATGCTTCTGATCTACTGTAAACAACAGCTCATAATCTTCGCCCCCATTTAATGCGCATGTAATAGGGCTAAGATTAAACTCAGCTGCTAAATTCATGACAGTATAGTCAATAGGGATTTTATCTTCATGTATAGTTATGCCAATTTTTGAATTTTTTGAAATGTGTAGCGCTTCTGAAGCAAGGCCGTCTGAAATGTCAATCATTGATGTTGGTACAATCTTCATATCGCTTAATATTTTTATATATTTTATTCCTGCTTCTGGTTTTAATTGCCTTCTAAGAACATAATCATTACCGCTTAAATCTGGTTGTATTTTTGGGTTGTCTTTAAAGATCCTGTTTTCTCTGTTTAATAATTGCAACCCTAAATACGCGGCACCTAAATCTCCTGTACATACTACTAAATCATTAATTTTTGCTCCGCCTCTATAGGTAATGATATCTTTTTCAACCTCCCCTAAAATAGAAATACTTAACATTAATCCAGACGTTGAAGATGTAGTGTCTCCACCAACCAAATCTATATCGTAATGATTGCATGCCAATCTAATTCCCTGATACAATTCATCAACAGACTCAACTGTAAACCTGTTACTCATTGCAATTCCTATCATAATTTGTTTTGGGATTCCATTCATAGCGCATATATCAGAAACATTGACAGCAACTGACTTATATCCTAAGTGTTTTAATGGGGTATACGCTAAATTGAAATGAATGCCCTCGACCAACAAATCAGTGCTTGCTAATTGATATTTATTGCCCGCATCTATAACTGCCGCATCATCGCCAACTCCAAAAATAGATCCGACATGTTTAAGCTTAATTTCTTTGGTTAAATGATCAATTAATCCAAATTCTCCCAATTGTTTAATTGGCGTGTTATTAGCAAGAGTCTTTTTTAGCATTTTCAAAAACAAATATAATATAATTATACTGTTTCTTTGTATATTTGCAATCAGAAATAACAACAACGTAAGTATGATTACAGTTAGTGAAAACGCTAAGAAAAGGCTGCTAGAGCTTCAACACAATGAAGAGGAAAATAATGAGTTTGTAAGGGTTGGAGTTGAAAGCGGTGGTTGCTCAGGCTTAAGTTACAAACTAGATTTTGACAAAAAACAAAATGAAGACGATGAGCTAATTGAAAACAATGGCATTAAACTTCTTATAAATAAAAAAAGCTTTTTATATTTAGTTGGAACAACGCTTGAGTTTTCTGACGGATTAAATGGAAAGGGCTTTGTGTTTAACAACCCTAATGCAAGCAGAACCTGTGGGTGTGGGGAAAGCTTTTCTCTATAAAAAATAAATATGAGCAAAGAAAAAAAACAATCAGAAGAAGAATTACTAAATAATATTACATCCTCTGAATATAAATATGGTTTTACAACTAATATTGAATCAGACACCATTGAAAAGGGCCTTTCTGAAGATGTAATCCGTATGATATCATCAAAAAAAAACGAGCCAACTTGGATGCTAGAATATCGGCTTTCAGCATATAAAGTTTGGCTTGAAATGAAAGAGCCAGATTGGGCAAATATTTGCTATAAAAAACCCAATTACCAAGACATAAGCTATTACTCTGCCCCTAAACAAAAACCAGTGCTAGATAGTTTGGACGATTTAGATCCCGAAATGAAAAAAACATTTGACAAGCTAGGCATCTCAATTGACGAACAAAAAAGACTGGCAAATGTTGCTGTGGATATTGTAATGGATTCTGTTTCTGTAGCAACTTCCTTTAAAGAAACGTTAGCAGAAAAAGGAATAATTTTTTGCTCTATGTCAGAGGCAATTCAAAAACATCCTGAGCTCGTAAAAAAATATCTTGGGACGGTGGTTCCGACAAGAGACAATTTCTTTGCTGCACTAAATTCTGCTGTGTTTTCAGACGGCTCTTTTTGCTACATTCCAAAAAACACAACGTGCCCTATGGAATTATCTACCTATTTCAGAATAAATGAATCGGGAACAGGACAATTTGAAAGAACGCTTGTAATTGCTGAAGAAGGATCTAAAGTAAGTTACTTAGAGGGGTGTACGGCCCCTATGAGAGATGAAAATCAGCTTCACGCTGCAGTTGTGGAGCTTATTGCTCTAGATAATGCAGATATTAAATATTCTACAGTACAAAACTGGTACCCTGGCGACAAAGAAGGTAATGGGGGCGTATTCAACTTTGTTACTAAAAGGGGAATATGTCACAAAAACGCAAAAATTTCATGGACTCAAGTAGAAACGGGGTCGGCGGTAACTTGGAAATATCCTTCTTGTATTTTAAAGGGAGATGATTCTATTGGTGAATTCTTTTCTGTTGCGGTAACAAACAATAAACAACAAGCAGACACTGGAACAAAAATGATACATCTTGGTAAAAACACAAAAAGCACAATAATTGCCAAGGGGATTTCTGCTGGATATTCAGACGGAAATTATAGAGGGCTAGTTAAAATTTCTAAAGGAGCAGTAAACGCTAGAAATTTTTCTCAATGTGACTCTCTCCTAATGGGGGACAAATGTGGCTCTCATACCTTTCCGTACATTGAAGTAAAAAACAACTCTTCTCAAGTTGAACATGAAGCAACTACTTCTAAGATTGGAGAGGATCAAATATTTTATTGCAACCAAAGAGGTATTGGAACTGAAGAGGCGATCGCTTTAATTGTAAATGGTTATTGCAAAGATGTCTTAAACCAATTACCAATGGAGTTTGCAGTAGAAGCGCAAAAATTATTAGAAATCAGCCTTGAGGGCTCTGTTGGATAAAAAAATAAGAAATGTTAGAAATAAAAAATTTAAAAGCTGGAGTTGAAGATGTTCAAATATTGAAAGGAATTAACCTAACCGTCCGAGCGGGAGAAGTGCATGCTATTATGGGGCCAAATGGATCCGGAAAAAGCACTTTGTCTTCTGTAATTGCTGGAAAAGAAGAGTATGAAGTCGAAGACGGGGAAATTAATTTTGAAGGCAAAAACTTATTAGATCTTGCTCCCGAAGAAAGGGCTCACAAAGGAGTATTCCTCTCTTTTCAATATCCAGTTGAAATTCCTGGAATTTCGGTATCTAACTTTATAAAAACGGCTATTAATGAACGAAGAAAAGCGCAAGGATTAAAAAAAATCCCAACTAGCGATCTGCTAAAAATGATGAAAGACAGAATGGATTTGTTAAACATTAATAAAGGATATTTATCTAGAAATATGAACGAAGGCTTCTCGGGGGGAGAAAAAAAACGAAATGAAATTTTTCAAATGGCTATGTTTGAGCCTAAATTAGCAATACTAGACGAAACAGATTCGGGGCTAGATATTGACGCGTTAAGAATTGTTGCGAACGGAGTAAATAAACTTAGAAGTAACAACAATGCTACTGTAGTAATTACACACTATCAGAGGCTTTTAGATTATATTGTGCCTGATTTTGTACATGTATTATATGATGGTAGAATCGTAAAGTCGGGAGGTAAAGAGTTGGCCATTAAACTTGAAGAAAAAGGCTACGATTGGATAACTAAATAAAAAGAAAACGTGAGCTTAATTGACAATATAACCTCCTATGTGAGTCAGCTGAAATTAAGTCCTGAAAAAAAAGTTTTGTTTGATTCTTTTTTAAAAAAGGGCTTCCCTACTATTGATGACGAAGAGTGGAAATACACCCCGCTAAAAAAAATAATTAATTCTAATTATACCCTCAACAATGCTCCTAAAAAAATTGATGAACGGCTAATTAAAAAACACAGTCTAGGTCTTGAACATAAAATTGTTTTTTCGAATGGAGAAATAATACACTCTCCAACCATTAAGGGCGTATCTATTTCAGGTTTTACTCAATTTAGCTGTATAAATAATGATGCTATAACAGAGTTAAATTCTGCGCTAGCAAACAGGGGTTTTTCCCTAATTGTTGACAAAGACACTGTTGTTAAAAGTCCGATAGAAATTTTATTTTTTAACTCAACTGAAAATAGTTTTTCTCAATATAGAAATAAAATTTTGGTTGAAGAAAACTCGGAAATTAAAATTGTGGAAAAGATAATTGATTTGAGTAATTCTAATACCCTTGTAAATTGTTTCACGCAAATAAATTGCAGAAAAAATTCACAAGTAGAAATGAATAAAATTCAAAATAACGTGAAAACATCAAAATTAATTGATAGCGTAAATATTTTCCAAGAACAGGACTCTACTTGTGAGGTTAACACTTTAATATTTGGAGGTGGATTTGTAAGAAACAATTTAAATTTTCAACAAAACGGGACTAATTGTGAAAGCAATATGAATGGGGTATCATTATTAGACGGAAAACAATTTGCTGACAATCACACTTTTATTGATCATAAACAAGCAAATTGCAGAAGCAATGAAATGTACAAGGGTATCTATCTGGGGGAGTCAAAAGGAGTCTTTAACGGAAAAATTATGGTGAGAAAAGACGCTCAAAAGATCGATGCCTTCCAAGCGAACAACAATCTTCTGTTAAGTGATGGCGCGACAATTGATAGCAAGCCCCAGCTAGAAATCTACGCGGACGATGTAAAATGTAGCCACGGCTGTACCATTGGTCAGCTAGAAGAAAACGTGTTGTTTTATATGAAAAGCAGGGGAATTGGCACAGAAGAGGCAAAAGCTGTTTTAACATATGCATTTGCATCTGAAGTCATCGAAAACATTTCCATTTTAGAATTGCAAAAATTAGCTAAAACCCTTTTGGCTAAAAAACTAAATGTTGAATTAGACTTCTCTGTATAATGATGGATGTGTCCAAAATAAGAGGCGTGTTTCCAATACTTAACAAAAAGATTAATGGGAATAAATTAGTGTATTTAGACAACGGAGCCTCTTCTCAGAAGCCACAATCTGTTATAGATTCAATATGTAATTATTATGAAAACCAAAACTCTAACGTGCACAGAGGGGTTCATTTCTTAAGTGATTTGGCAACAAATAGGTTTGAAGAAACAAGAAAAGCAATTAAATCATTTATTGGGGCAAAATACAGTCGCGAAATTATCTTAACAAAAGGAACCACTGAGTCTATTAACTTAGTGGCAAATGGATTTAAGCACTTAATAGGAATGGGCGATGAAATAATTATTTCAGAGCTAGAGCACCACTCTAATATTGTGCCCTGGCAACTTTGTTGTGAACAAAACGGAGCAGAATTAAAAATTATCCCATTAAAAGAAAATGGTGAGCTAAACTTAGAAAAGTTTGAAAGTTTACTTTCTAAAAGAACAAAACTTGTAGCAATCTCTCATGTGTCTAACACATTAGGAACCATCAACCCTATTAAAGAAATTATTAAAAAATCTCATGATGTGGGGGCAAGAGTATTAATTGATGGGGCTCAGGCCGCCCCACATATTAGCATAAACATGCAGGAATTGGATGTAGATTTATATTGTTTTTCTGCACAAAAGATGTATGGGCCAACAGGCGTTGGTGTTTTATATGGAAAAGAAGAGGTTTTAAATGAACTCCCCCCTTATCAAGGTGGGGGTGAAATGATAAAAGATGTGGCTTTTGAAAAAACTACATATGCGGATTTGCCACATAAATTTGAGGCTGGCACACCAAATATTGCTGGAGTAATTGCTTTTAAAGCCGCACTAGACTTTATCAATAATATCAGCCTAAAAAAAATTGCTGAACATGAAAATAGTCTTTTGAAATATGCCACTAATGAGCTCTTAAAAATAGAGGGGTTAAAAATCTATGGGGTTTCTAAAAATAAAGCCGGGATAATTTCATTTAATATAGACAAGATACATCATTATGATATAGGTGTGATACTTGACAAAATGGGCGTTGCAATTCGAACTGGACACCACTGTACGCAACCAATAATGAAACGATTTAACATTGCTGGAACTGCGCGAATATCGCTAGCTATTTATAACACAAAAGAAGAGATAGATTATTGTATAAAAGCCATAAAAAAAGCTAAGCTAATGTTGTTATAACCATGCAATCTATTATAGAAATACAAGAAGAAATAGTAGAAAACTTTAAGCTGTTTGATGATTGGGTTCAAAAATACGAGTATATTATTGAACTAGGTAAAGAATTAGCTCCAATTAAAAAAGAACATAAAATTGAAGAAAACATAATCAAAGGCTGTCAAAGCAGGGTATGGATTAATGCGACAGCTAAAGAAGGTAGGGTGTTTTTTTCTGCTGATAGTGACGCAATTATGACAAAAGGGATTATCGCCTTATTAATTAAAGTGCTTTCTGGGCAAAAAGCAAAAGATATTGCTTTAGCAAATTTAGACTTTATAAGGCGAATTGGATTAAACGATCAGCTCTCCGCAACAAGGGCTAATGGTTTGGTTTCCATGATAAAACAAATGAAATTATACGCTCTAGCGTTTAACAAATAACATAATGAAAACCGAAAAAGAATTACAAAAAATTGGAGAAGAAGTAATTGCTGTAATTTGCGAAATATATGACCCGGAAATACCGGTAAACATTTATGCTTTAGGGTTGATTTACGATGTGCAGGTAAGCGAAAATTGTGATGTAAAAATCTTAATGACCCTGACGTCCCCAAATTGTCCTGTTGCCGAAACATTACCCGTTGAAGTAGAAGAAAAGGTTAAAGTTATTCCCGAGGTCAAAAAAGTAAATGTAAAAATTGTGTTTGAGCCAGCTTGGACAAAAGACATGATGAGTGAAGAAGCAAAACTAGAATTGGGCATGCTCTAAAAATGAATAACAAGATTGTAAATAGAGTTGCAAATAGTGGGTTAATCACAATTGATTTAAGTGATTATGCTCCTAAAAAACCTATTGAAAATTTAGATCTAAAAAAATTCCTGTTTGAGAGTCTCATTTTAAAAGAAAAAGATTTTAGATTCCGCTTGAAGCAATTCGATTTCTCTTTCTATACAAACAAAATAGTTGCTGTTAATTGTAGTGCTAATTCAATTTTACCAATGTGGGCATTTATGCTAGTTTCTAGCCAACTGAATGAGGTTAATGCAGATGTATATTTTGGATCTAAAGAAGAGGTTTCTGAGCAAGTTTTTATAAAAAATATTGACGCAATTAGTGAATATAAATTTGAAAACAAAAAAGTAATTGTTAAAGGTTGTGGAGGGGTTAAATTAACCGCGGGGCTATACATTGCCATCACTAATAAACTACAAAATGTAGTGCATAGTCTAATGTTTGGGGAGGCTTGCTCTTCTGTGCCTGTGTTTAAAAGAAGTCGTGCTAAATAGAGCGCCTTGTCAATAATATCTCTTGTAGATTTGTCCCTATTCTAAATCATTTTGCGAATCAACAGTGTTATAAGAGCCTGCAAGAGCTTTCTTTATAGTGTGTAACTCTTTAGGTTTGATATTGCGATACGCGCCTAAAGGGATATCCAATTTAACATTCATTATTCTAACTCGTTTTAATTTTATTACACTATAACCTAAATACTCACACATCCTTCTTATTTGTCGATTTAAGCCTTGCGTAAGAACAATCTTAAACTTTCTTTTGTTAAGTTGTTTTACTGTGCATTTTCGCGTAATCGTGTCTAAAATTGGCACTCCATTACTCATTTTATACAAAAAATCTCTGTTTAAAGATTTGTTTACTGTTACTTCATATTCTTTTTCATGATTGTTACGAGCGCGTAAAATTTTATTTACAATATCGCCATCATTAGTTAAGAATATAAGTCCCTCTGAAAGTTTGTCTAGCCTTCCAATGGGAAAAATTCTTGAAGGATAATTTATATAGTCAATAATATTATCTTTTTCCCTTTTAGTGTCTGTGGTGCAGACAACTCCTGGCGGCTTGTTAAATGCAATATATATAAAGTTTTTTTTTCTTTTAGAAATCGGCTTGCCGTGAACACTTACCTCGTCATCAATACTAATTTTCGCGCCCATTAAAGCTATGCATCCATTAATCTTGACACTTCCCTGGCTTATTAATTTGTCGGCTTCTCTTCTAGAGCAAAAACCTATTTCAGATAAATATTTATTTATTCTAATTAAATTTGCATTACCCATACCACGGCAAAAATACAGTAAAATTTTATTCCTCCTTACGTATGTTAAGGTTTGATTTTTTAAGTTTGCAAGAACAAAATACATTCAATGAAAAAAACTAGTTTACATATAATTATTCTGCTGCTTTTCACCTTCAAAGCTATCGCGGACGAGGGGATGTGGTTACCGCAATTACTAAAAACAATGAATGAGGAAGATATGCAGATTAGTGGGTTAAAACTTACTGCAGAAGATCTATATACTTTAAATGGCTCTTCAATTAAGGATGCAATAGTATCTTTAGGGGGGTTTTGTACGGGAGAAATGATTTCTTCAGAAGGGCTGCTTCTTACTAATCATCATTGCGCACTTGATGCTATCCAAGAGCATTCAAGTACAAAAAATAATTATTTGCAAGATGGATTCTGGGCTATGAATAGGGGAGAAGAGTTGCAAAACAGCGGTTTGACTGCCTCTTTTTTAATTAGTATCGAAGATGTTACCGAACAAATCTTATCTGATCTAAACAATAATATGAGTGAACAACTAAGAAACAAAAAGATTAGAGAAGTATCGAAAAAAATTATTGACAAAAAGATAGATAGCACACATTACACCGCCCAAGTAAAATCTTTTTTTGGCGGAAATAATTTTTATCTTTTAACATACGAAACCTTTAAAGATGTGCGGTTGGTGGGAGCGCCACCTTCTTCGATTGGAAAGTTTGGGGGTGATACTGACAATTGGATGTGGCCAAGACATACTGGGGATTTCACTCTTTTTAGAGTTTACAGTTCTCCGGACGGATTGCCGGCAGAATATGCTAAAGAAAACATCCCTTATAAGCCAAGGCATCACTTACCAATACAGTTAAATGGTGTAGAAAACGGGGATTATACTATGATATTTGGTTACCCCGGATCTACAAAAAGATACCTAACTTCTTATGGCATCAAGCAGGCTTTAACTATTACTAACCCTGCAATTATAAATATTAGAAATAAAAAATTAGCGATTATGAAAGAGGGTATGGATGTTTCTAAAAAAACCGAAATACAATACTCTTCAAAATATGCAAGCACATCTAACTACTGGAAATATTTTATCGGGCAATCTAAAGGGTTAAAATCTATGAAAGTGGAGGGGAGGAAGGCGGCTCTTGAAAATGAATTTAGCGCATGGATTTCAAACGACACAATTCTTGTTAAAAAATATGGTGACGCCTTAAAATTAATTGAGGGTGGATACCAAAAAAATAAAAAAATTGAACTAAATAGGATTTACTTAAATGAAGCAATTTTTGGAGGTGCTGAAATTATGTATTGGGCCTTTAGGGTGTACAGACAGGTCAGCAAATTACCAAAAGAAAAATCCGAAAAGAAAAATGCAATACGTGAAATTAAAAAAAGTGCTAACGAATTCTATAAAAATTACAATGAAGTGATTGATCAAAAATTGTTCGCAGCAATGCTAGAAATGTATTACTATAATGTACCTAAAGAACAGCATGCTGAAATATTTAAAACAATTGAGAATCAACTTTTCGGTTTTAAAAAATTAGACTTCAGCTGGTACGCACAAAACACATTTAAAAAATCTTTTTTTGCTTCACAAGAAGCATTTCTTAAATTTCTAGAAAACCCCTCAAAAATAAAAATAGAACAAGATCCGGCGTATAAAACAATCATGTCAATATACAATGAGTATATTCAAAATATTGCGCCTATTAGATCTGAAATCAGAGAAGAGCTTGCCAAAGGAAGCCGATTGTTTATTGCTGGTCTTAGGGAGATGAACCCTAATAAAAAATATTATCCTGATGCGAACTCAACTATGCGAGTTACTTATGGAAATGTAAGAGATTACACTCCGGGAGAAGCCATGCATTTTAAGCACTATACAACTATTGATGGTATTATGGAGAAAGAAGATACAACAGACGAAGAATTTCATGTGCCAAAAAAATTAAAGGAATTACATGCAACTAAAAATTATGGTCAATATGCTGATAAAAACGGTAGGTTAAGAGTTAATTTTATTTCCAACAATGATATTACTGGCGGCAATTCAGGCTCTCCTGTAATAAATGCTTGGGGAGAAATTGTTGGAACTGCTTTTGATGGAAATTGGGAGGCGATGAGTGGAGATATTGCTTTTGAACAAGAGGTTCAAAGAACGATATCGGTAGATATAAGATATATTTTGTTTGTCATTGATAAGTTTGCTGGGGCAACACATTTAATTAATGAAATGACAATTGCGCCACAACGTGAAAGAAAATAATGGAAATAGTAATGATAAAAAAGAAGGGCTGTATGCCTTGCAAAAATTTTGCTCCAACAATAAAAAAATATGCTGAAGATAAAAGAATTGGATTTAAGAGTGTCCAAATGGAAGATATGCCAGAGAATATTCGCCCACCATTCTATCCTTATTTTTATTTAAGAAAAAACAACCAAATTATTGACGAGTGGGGTGGAGTCAACGAAAGAAAAATGGAAGCAGTCATCAAAAGGAATCTAAAAAATAAACTATAATCAAATTTTATATTCCCAAAGGAGAGTTAACGATTACTAAAAAAGATTAATACGCCCTTTCGTTTTTACCCTGCATGTAATTAATAAATGATTGGTTTAACACCTTTACACCGCCTGGGGTTGGATATTTACCAGTGAAATACCAATCTCCCAAATGATTTGGACAAGACAAATGTAAATTAGAAATAGATTGATAAATAATCTCTACCTTGGCATTTATTCCTTCAGGAGTCAATAATTCTGCTATTTTCCTCGAAATTTCCTTCGCCGTAAACCTGGTGTAAATTTCTTGAACATAGTTTTGCATATCTTCTTTCGGTAACGCTTGTTGCTCTTTACATTTTTTATATATCTCTAGCAATAAACCCTCCTCTTTTCTCTCTTTTAACAGCTCAACTGCCGCCTGAAAGGCAATAAAATCTGATAATTTTGCCATATCAATACCATAGCAATCTGGATATCTAATCTGCGGGGCAGATGATACAATAATAATTTTCTTGGGGTTTAATCTATCCAAAATTCTAATAATTGATTTCTTTAACGTAGTTCCTCTAACAATACTGTCATCAATCATAACTAAATTATCAGTTTTCTTTACTTGCCCATAAGTTACATCATAAACATGTGCAACTAAATCGTCTCTAGCGCTGTCAGATGTAATAAAAGTTCTAAGCTTTGCGTCTTTAATTGCAATCTTTTCTGCCCTTGGAGAAATCTCCATAATTGCCGCTATTTCATCGTTGTTAGGATTGCTGCCTAATTGTTTAATTTTTTTTGTTTTTATTTCATTTAAATATTTATTGCAACTTTTTAAAAGGCCAAAATAACTAACCTCAGCTGTATTTGGAATATATGAAAACACTGTGTTTTTAACATCATTATTTATTGCTTCTAAAACTTGGGGAAAGATCTTTTTTCCTAATTCTAATCGCTCATTATAAATATCCTTGTCATTACCTCTGCTAAAATAAATTCTTTCAAAGGAACACGATGCTTTCTCTAGTGGTTTTCGAATTTGTTTTTCTTCTACTAAACCGTTTTTTTTGATAATTAACGCGTGTCCTCTTGTTATTTCTTTTACTTTGTTTGCGTTAACATTAAATGCTGTTTGTATAACTGGTCGTTCAGACGCAACAACCACTACCTCATCATCTTTATAATAAAAAGCAGGGCGAATCCCATTTGGATCTCTAAGCGCAAAGGAATCGCCATGACCAAGAAGCCCACATATTACATAGCCTCCGTCCCAATATTTTGCTGATTGTTGTAAAATAGCTGGCAAATTCATTTCCTTTTCGATTACATTAGTAATCTCTTTCTTAGAAAGGTTGTTTTTATGTTTATAATAAATAGAATCATTTTCTTCATCTAAAAAATGGCCTATTTTCTCTAAAATTGTAACTGTATCAGTAGCTGCCTTAGGGTGTTGGCCTAGATCTGTCAACTGCTGAAAAAGCTCGTCGACATTTGTCATATTAAAATTGCCCGCAAGCGCTAAGTTTCTAGTTTTCCAATTGTTTTGACGCAAAAATGGATGGCACTGCTCTATGGTGTTTCCACCAAAAGTTCCGTATCTTAAGTGTCCTAAAAACAATTCTCCTGTAAAAGGAAGGTTTTTCTTCATCCATGTTGGGTTTTGTAATTTTTCAGGATCATGCTTTTGCAGTTCAACAAATCTTGTGTTAATATGTTGAAAAAGGTCTTGTAGTGGGTTTGGCGCAACAGACCTTTTCCTGCTTATATATCTCTTTCCCGCGGGCACATCTAGCTTAACGTTAGCTAGTCCCACGCCGTCTTGGCCCCTATTATGCTGCTTTTCCATTAACAAATACATTTTGTTTAGTGCATAAAAAGATGTACCATATTTTTTATAATAAAATTCAATCGGTTTTAGCAGTCTTAATAGAGCTATTCCACATTCATGCTTAATTAATTCACTCATTAGATTTTGGTTTCAAAACACAAAAATAGTTTTTATTGTGTGATAATTTTTGTTAATTCATTAATTCCTGGGTTAGAATAGATTTTACCGTTGATATCTAATGTTGGTATAACTCTTTTTCCATTGTTCACCCTCTCTATAAAAGCAATAATTCTGTCATTTTCAACAATAATATATTCAAACTCTACGGACCTTGATTCTAAAAAGTTTTTCACTTTAATGCAGTCTGAACACCAATCAGCTCCATACACTTTAATCCTCATAAGAATCAAATTTAAATATTTGTGTCTTTTGGATTATCGTGCACTGCTTGCAATGTGAAAGATATGTAAACTGATATTGACTATTGACATCAAAATTTTTAGGGCAAACTCTAAAAAGTTTAGAACACTCTAGCTCTCCTTCAAGAGAAAACCTCTCAATTCTATATAGCTCCTCCTCTTGATTTATAACAAACCATGAGCTCGCACCAATTCCTTTAATTAACTGGGCTTTTTTTGATATATTTTTAGGCGGAATAATCATACTTCAATACTTGTAAAATACGCTTGAAATTTAGTTTTCTTAATTTTCATGCAATTAAAATTATCTACTACATAATAATGGTGATTTGAAATAGATACGTTTCTTTTTGGGGACGGAGATATGCAAAATGGATATTTAAACCTTAATCTCTTAATAAAAGATGGGTTTGAAGATTGGGCAACTCTAGAAACAAAGCGAGAACAATTTGTTCCATTTATCACAAAAGGACCATATGGTATCATTCCTTTTAACTGGATTTGTTTGGCTTTAATAAATGCTTTTTGGAAGCTTACTTCTTTCATTAATGCGGCATACATCTTTCCTTCGCCATGTGTTGCTTTTATATTAGATATTGTCAACAACAACTCTTCAATGTTTAATATTTTTCCGTTTTTAATTTTTACATCTATCAACTTTAAATCCCCGTCCGTCTCTATATCTCTAGCCCTGCCAAAACCAAGTGGGGTGTGATATCTTCCAAAGTCAAAATAATATGCTTTGCATGATTCAGAGTTTATCAATACTATCGCTGAATGACCAACCCTATATTTCCCATTTTTTGAAAAAAACTTATCATACCACGCGCCTGAAGCGGTTACCATCCCCTCGGGCCAAGCTAAAGTAATGATAAAATCCTTTTGCATAAGTGTAAATATATAAATTATATTTTTTTTATGTGTTCTTGGTGCTGTTCAGCAAATCTTTCTAATATTCCAAAAAAGCTAATCACATCTTCTAGCGAATTCTCTCCATTAACAATAACCAATCTAATAAACTTGTTGTTTTTAAACGTGCCAAAACCTACCATTAAACTATTCATTTCAAATAATTTAGTGCACAAATCTTCTGGGTCATAATTTTTATAATTAAAACAAATAGACAACGAGTCGTCAAAACTATAGAGAGTATAATCTTGATTACTTAGAATGTGTTTTCGCGCTGCATCAGCTATTTTAAATTGTTCCTCAACAATATTTGCAATACCTTTTAATCCTATTGACTTCCACATTGTCCAAAATTTTAATGCATTATTTCTTCTGCCGCACTCAAAGGACGTTTGACCTAAGTTAAATTCGTTTCCGTGTGTCTGATATAAATAATTAGCCTTACTATTAAAAGAGTTGTACAAATCTTGATTATCTTTAACTACTAGAATAGAAGTGCTTAATGGAGCGCCTAGCGTTTTGTGAGCATTGAAACAAAATGAGTCTGTCAAGTCAACCCCTTTAACTAATCGTTTGTATTTATCTGAAAAAATAACTGACCCGCCAAAAGCTCCGTCTAAATGCAGCCAAATATTATTTTTTTTGCAACATTTAGAGAGCTCGCTAACATTGTCAAATGCACACAACACTGTAGTGCCTGCTGTTGCGTTTAAATAAAATGGTGTAAATCCATTTTGTAGATCTTTTTCTACTTGCTTTTCAAAATCCATAACACTAATTCTGCCGTATAAATCAGACTTTATATATCTAACATTACTTTTTCCTAAGCCAATAAAAGAAGCGTTCTTAGAAACTGAATAATGTGCGTTTTCTGAAGTATAAGCAACTAATTTCCGAGTAATTCCTTTTTGTTGTATTTCCAAATTAACCTTGTCTCTAGCCATAACTAAAGACATGAAATTACTCATGCTGCCTCCTGTAGGAAAGGTCCCTCCAGGGTTTTGATTGTAACCAATTAATTTATATACTTGA